>Ga0210401_10000052_pt1 | contig 130813 bp, 108 predicted proteins | sample IncBWH32MmetaG_FD_150866 | JGI IMG/M metagenome (GOLD analysis project Ga0210401, IMG submission 150866) | Forest soil microbial communities from Barre Woods Harvard Forest LTER site, Petersham, Massachusetts, United States - Inc-BW-H-32-M | ecosystem: Environmental > Terrestrial > Soil >...
GAGAGCGCGTACTCCTGCGAAATCGCGTCGATGGTCTTAAGCCCGTTGCCGGTGATGCACGCAACCGTCGTTTCGCTCGGCGAAATATATCCCTGCTCGAGCAGTTTCTTGGTGACGCCGGTCGTCACGCCGCCGGCCGTCTCCGTGAAAATTCCCTCGGTCTCAGCGAGCAGTTGAATGCCCTGAACGATTTCCGGATCGGAAGTGTCTTCGGCCCAGCCGCCGCTGTCGCGAATCGCGCGCGTGGCGTAGAAGCCGTCCGCCGGATTGCCGATGGCGAGCGAACGCGCAATCGTCGCGGGTTTTTGCGGCTCGAACTGGTCGAGCCTGCGCTTCACGGCGTCGGAAATCGGCGAGCAACCGGTGGCCTGCGCGCCGAAGAATTTCACTTTCTTTTCTTCGACGAGGCCCAGAGCGATGAGTTCGTTGAACGCCTTGCGAATCTTGGTGATCAGCGAGCCGCCGGCCATCGGGCACACGATGTTGTCCGGCAGACGCCAGCCAAGCTGCTCGGCGATTTCGTAGCCTACCGTCTTCGAGCCTTCCGCGTAGTAGGGGCGCAGATTCACGTTGACGAAGCCCCACTGGAATTTCTCAGCGATCTGCGAGCACAGCCTGTTCACCTGATCGTAGTTGCCGGCGATGCGAACCAGCTTCGCGCCGAAGACCTGCGTGCCCGTCACCTTCGCGGCCTCGAGGTCGTGAGGAATGAAGATCCACGCGTCGAACCCCTCGCGCGCGGCCTGCGCGGCCGTGGCGTTGGCGAGGTTGCCGGTCGAGGAGCAGCTGACAATTTGGAAGCCGAATCGGCGGGCGGCGGCAAGAGCCGTTGCCACGACGCGGTCTTTGAACGAAAGAGTAGGGAAGCAAACAGCGTCGTTCTTGACGTAGAGGTTTGACGTGCCGAGATGCCTGCCCAGCCTGCGCGCCTGCACCAGCGGCGTAAACCCGGCAGGGACATTCCCCTGGTAGCCTTCGTGTATGGGAAGCAGCGCGCTATAGCGCCAAAGATTCGTGGGGCCCGCCTCGATGTTCTTGCGGGTAAAGATGGGGCGAATCGCGTCCAGATCGTAGACCACTTCGAGCGGCGACAGGCATTCGTCGCAGAACGAGCGCGGCTGATTCCCCCAGAGCTTACCGCATTCGCGGCATTTCAACTGAAAATGATCGGCCATAGCAACTCCCCGCTTTCGACCCGCCGACTGGCGGTCCGGCCCGCAACGGAATCAGATGGCTCAGCGGGCCAATCGGCTACTTTTAGCTGGTAAACTGCTGCAGGTTGAGGGCGCGGGAAGGGGGTCGTAAAAACGAAAAACCCCCCGCGCCAAAGAGGGGGAGGGCTCAAAAACTTCGATCTGAGTGCTCGTCCGACTCTTTAGCAGTTTTTTACGTGGAGCAAGTTGCCTTAAATCGCCACGTGTCCAGCAAGACCAGAGTAGCTGAGTGGCTGATACCTGTCAAGGCATTTTTCCGGGCTTCCGTTGGTTAACTCCTTGAGCCATCCTCTTCGAAACCTCTCCTATCACCCGCCAAAAATGCGGGAAAATGGCAGAAGTGGTGCTGGGCTGGGCGTGGGATAACACTGTGCCGGAAACCCGCATTGAGCTAACAGGTTGGAAGGCTGTCGCCGCATTGGCCGTCATTCTGGCCGTTGCCGGAATTCGCCTTGGCATGCGCTTTCCAACCGTTCCAGACGATGGGCGCGAGACGGTTCGGACCTGGCTGGTCAACGACTACGAAGGCCGAGGCCCCAAGGCGCTCGCGCAGATGGTCAGCGATTATCGCGCCGGATTGCCGGTGCATACGCCGGACCCGCCCGCCGTCGTGCCTCAAGTTGAATTGGTTTCGCTCGGGGCGCATGGGTCGCGCGACCTGATGATTGTTCGCGCCCAAGTATCCGTGGACGGCGGGCCTCCCCCGGACGATCGCCCGGTGCGCTATTTGTTCCTGACGCGGAAATTTGACGGTGGCGGCTGGATGATCATGTCGGAGACGACTGCCTTTCGTTACTATGAGGCGCTCGTCGACTAATTGAGACCGAGGCGGCGGCTTGAGTGGGCTGGAAGTTCGCGTTGCGACGAGGTGGACAATCGGGTATCCTAAATGCCTCGTGAACAACGTCTGCCAACTCGCGCCGGAGTCGCTGGGCTGTTGTTGTCCGGTCGTGGCGTAGTCCTACGCGAGTGGGTAAGGCATTCAGCTAGAACGAGTTACTCGGATTGAATTCCGCGACCCACCGCCTGAAGGACCGGCCGGTGGGTTTTGTTTTATGCGCGCAAAGCGCAGGCGACGGAATTGCGGCAAGAGTCGCAAGCGACGGCTGCTACATCCAAGGGTGACATGAACGAAGCTTCTACAAATGGCGGCGGTAACGGCAACGGGCCGGGCGGATTGCTGACCGAGCGGAAGATCGACTACCTCCGGGTTCTCGAAGCCGAGAGCATCCACATCCTGCGCGAGGCCGCGGCGGAGTTTGCGCGGCCCGTGATGCTCTATTCCATCGGGAAAGACTCTTCCGTGATGCTGCGACTGGCCCAAAAAGCTTTCTATCCGGGAAAGATCCCTTTTCCGTTGCTGCACATCGACACGAGCTACAAGTTTCCCGAGATGGTTGAGTTTCGCGACCGCTACGCGCGGGAGATCGGCGCGGAGTTGATCGTCCATAAGAACCAGGAAGCGTTGGATGCGGGCGCGAACCCGTTCGTCCTGGGCACGCAGAAATGCTGCGGCCTGCTGAAGACGAAGTCCCTGCTCGATGCGCTGGCCGAGGGCGAATTCACGGCTGCGTTTGGCGGCGCGCGGCGCGACGAGGAGAAATCCCGCGCCAAGGAGCGCGTCTATTCCTTCCGCGACGCGTTCGGCCAGTGGGACCCGAAGAACCAGCGGCCCGAGCTGTGGAACATTTTCAACTCGCGCATCAACAAGGGCGAAAGCATCCGCGTGTTTCCGCTATCGAACTGGACGGAAGCGGATGTGTGGTTCTACATCTACCTCGAAAAAATTCCCATTGTGCCGCTGTATTTCGCGAAAGAACACAATGTGGTGATTCGCAACGGCTCGATCGTCGTGGCCTATGACAAGTGGGACCTGCTGCCCGGAGAAAAGACGCAGCGCATGGTGGTGCGCATGCGCTCGCTCGGGTGCGTGCCCTGCACGGGCGCGATCCGCTCAACGGCGGACACCGTGCCCAAAATCATTGAGGAGATGATCTCCTTCCGCCGCTCGGAGCGCGAGAACCGCGTGATCGATCACGACGAGGAAGGCTCGATGGAAATCAAGAAGCGCGAGGGCTACTTCTGATGAGCCTCACGGCAAAGCCCGGCGCGCCCGAAACAAAAGAGCCGTTCGAGATTTTCATCGACCAGAATCTGGGCAAGGAGCTCCTGCGCTTCACGACCGCAGGCAGCGTGGATGACGGTAAATCGACGCTCATCGGGCGGTTGCTGCACGATACCAAGACCGTCTTCGAGGATCAGATGGCCGCGGTGAAAAAGAGCCGCATCAATCGCTCGACCGGCGCGGTGGATTTTTCGCTGCTGACCGACGGTCTGCGCGCCGAGCGCGAGCAGGGCATTACGATCGACGTCGCCTATCGCTATTTTGAAACGCCGCGCCGCAAATTCATCATCGCCGATACGCCGGGCCACGAACAGTACACGCGCAACATGGCCACCGGCGCATCCACCGCGCATCTTGCCGTCATTCTGATCGATTCGACGAAGGGCGTTCTCGCGCAGACGCGGCGGCATACCTACATCGCGTCGCTGCTCGGAATTCCGAACGTACTCGTCGCCATCAACAAGATGGACCTCGTCGGCTACAGCGAGGAAGTGTTTCTCAGGCTGCAAAAAGATTTTGACGCGTTGGCCAAGCAGCTGGCCGTGCCTCACGTTACCGCGATCCCGATCAGCGCGCTCGCGGGCGACAATGTGGTGGAACGTGGCGCGCACATGCCGTGGTATCACGGGCCGACATTTCTAGAACACCTCGAAATCGTGCCGCTGCACATTGAAACGCCTTCCGAAGCGGTGCGTTTTCCCGTGCAATACGTGATCCGCCCGGACCAGAATTTCCGGGGCTTCGCAGGCCAGGTCGCGAGCGGCGTGATTCGTCCCGGCGACGAAGTCGAGTCGCTGCCCTCCGGCAGAAAAAGCCGCGTGCGCTCGATCGCCACGTTTGACGGCGACGCGCCGGAAGCCTTTCCGCCGATGTCGGTCACGCTCACGCTCGAAGATGAAATCGATTTGAGCCGCGGCGACATGCTGGTTTCCCGCGCGCATCCGCCGCGCGTCTCGCGCCACTTTGACGCCATGGTGGTCTGGTTCAACACCGAGCCCGCGGAACTAGGGAAAACGTACCTCCTGAAACACACGTCCCGCACCGTCCGCGGAAAAGCGGCCAAGATTCACTATCGCGTGGACGTGAATTCCCTTGAGCAGCAATCCGCGCCCACGCTGCAGATGAACGACATCGCCTATGTGGAATTTGAAACAGTCAGCCCGCTCTTCTTCGACCCGTACACGCAAAACCGGATCACCGGCAGCTTCATCCTGATCGATCCGATTTCCAACGCCACGCTCGGCGCCGGAATGATCCGTGCGGACCTGGCGGACCAAACAGTGACCGAGGAGGCCGCGCAGAAACCGGTCACCGCCGCGGATCGCTATCGCCGGCACGGCCACTATCCCGCCTTGATTCTGATCGAAGGCAACACCGCGCTTGCCGCCCGCCTGGAACGCGCTCTGTTCGACGATCACTTCGAGGTCCTGCTCGTGAGCGGCGATGCCGTTTCGGCTGCGGAATTGGAGAACCAACTCCCCGCGTTCAAGTCCGCCGGCATCGTCGTGATTTACTCCTGCGACGTACTCGCTCCCGAAGCAAAGCGCCGATTCGCCGAGATGGAACCGAACCGCTATTTCGATCTATCGAGGCTCCAATTACCGGACGAAGAGCAAGAAGCCGTCCAGAAGGTCCTCGGGTTAGTTCGCCCCCTGCGGCTATAGCTTTGAAAACCCGCGTCTCCAACCTTCCCTGGCTCTCTCCCGTTCTGAAACAACCCGGTCCAACTTGGGACTTCGTCCATGGTTCTTCTTCGGGAAAGCCCGAAAGCCACTCACAAGACCTTGCCGATGACCGAGATGGTGCCAAGCCGGAATATTGCGTGGGCATTCGATTGCTCGTCTGACTTCGGGTTCCAAACCAACGAAGGGGATATGTCCGCTCGAATCCGAGTCAGGGGACCGTGATAGTGCCCGGGGCTTAAGCGAGGGGATCGACCAGCCGATGAGCGTCAGGCGCAAAGTTTTCGTAACCATTGCAGCAGCGTGCCTCGCCCTGACGAGTGTCGTGTACGGCATCGCTCGTTCGGTGGCGAGCCATCGCGTCTCTTTGCTTGCGATCCTCGTCGCGGGAATCGTTCTCTGCCTGTTCGTGCAACTGATGCTGGAAAAGGTGGTGATCTCGCCGCTGAGCAATCTGAATCGCGACGTCAGCCTGATCGCTGCCGGCAACGGGCTCCCCGGGCGCCTTCGCTGGCTCAGCCAGGATGAATTTTGCGCCTTGGCGAACTCGATTAACCGCATGCTCGATGCGCTCGAGCTCACCGCCAACCAGAAGCGGGAGATGGAAGCGCGCCATTCAGCTTTCATGAACCACTTGCCCGCGATTGTCTCGCTGACCGATGAAGATGGCCGCTATCTCTACGTCAACCAGCCCTTGTCGGACACCTTCAATTTGCGCGCGGAAGACATGCTCGGAAAAACGATCGCCGATTGGATGCCCGGAGCAGCCGAATCCACGCGGTCGCACGACCGCGAAGTGCTGGCCTGTGGCGGCACGCTTCAATTTGACGACGTGATTCAAACTCCGGAGGGAAGCGTACGCCACTGGCTGAGCTTCAAATTTCCGCTCGGAGTTCGCAATGGGCGCCGCTTGATCGGCACCATCGCGGTGGATATTACCGCCCGGAAGGAATGGGAAACGCAGATGGACGCCTCCCGCGAAGAAGCGGAGAGGGCCAATCGCGCCAAGAGCGAATTTCTGGCCAACATGAGCCACGAAATACGCACGCCGCTCAACGGCATCATCGGCATGACCGATCTGGCGCTCGAAACCGATCTAACCGGCGAGCAGCGCGAATACCTCGACACCGTGAAATTCTCGGCGGATTCGCTCCTCACCTTGATCAACGACATTCTGGATTTTTCCAAGATCGAGGTCGGCAAAGTCGATCTCGAATCCGTCGATTTCGACGTGCGGGATACCGTCGAGACCACCCTGAAGACGCTCGGCGTCCGCGCACATCAAAAGGGCCTGGATTTGCTCTGCGACGTCGATCCCAAAGTTCCGGACGCGGTGAGCGGCGACTCGAGCCGCCTCCGGCAGATCGTTCTGAATCTCGTGGGCAACGCCATCAAGTTCACGGACAAGGGAGAGATCAAGGTTTCCGCGCAGAAAGAGCCCGGCGGCCCTGAGGGCGCCAACTTGCATTTCGTCGTATCCGACACCGGCATCGGCATCCCCTCTGAAAAGCACGACCGCATCTTCCAAGCCTTCTCGCAGGCGGATTCCTCGACGACAAGAAAGTACGGCGGCACGGGCCTGGGCCTGACGATTTCCAGCCGGCTTGTCGAGATGATTGGCGGAAAGATGTGGGTGGAGAGCGAAGTGGGCAACGGGTCGCGCTTTCATTTCACGCTTCGCCTGCCCGAGGCCCAGAAACCCGTCGGCCCGGCTTTTTCGGAACCGAGTCTGCGGACGCTGAGGGGTGTAAAGGTTCTGATCGTGGACGACAATGCCACCAACCGGCGCATCATGCACAGCATCTTCAGCCGCTGGGGAATGGATATCACGCTTGCCGAAGGCGGAACCCAGGCGCTCGAGGAACTGTCTGCTGCGCGCGACGCCGGTTCGTCGCACGCCCTCCTGCTAACCGACCTGCAAATGGCGGAGATGGATGGCTTCGCGCTGGCCGAAAGAATTCGCAAGCAGCAAGCCTTCTCCAATCTCGCCATCATGATGCTCAGCTCGGCGGGGCGGCGCGGCGACGGCGCGCGGTGCCAGGAACTCGGCATCTCCGCCTATCTTTTGAAACCGGTCCGGCAATTGGAATTGCGCAGCGCGATTCTGCGCGTGCTCGGTGCGACCGGCCCAAAGGAAAATTTGCCCCTGGTTACCCGTTACACGTTGAACCAGGCCGCGCCTCCGCCCGTTGCCCTGCGGATACTGCTGGCGGAGGACAATACGGTGAACCAGCGCCTGGCCATGCGGCTCCTCGAAAAGCGTGGCCACCAGGTGACCCTCGCAAACAACGGCAAGGAGGCCGTTGCCGAAATCGAGAAGCGCTCTTTCGACCTTGTCCTGATGGATTTGCAAATGCCGGAACTGGACGGATTCGAGGCCACCGCCGTACTGCGCGAGCGAGAAAAAGAAACCGGGACTCGCCTGCCAGTGATCGCCCTGACCGCGCACGCGCTGCAGGGCGACCGCGAGCGATGCCTCGACGCGGGCATGGACGGCTACCTCACCAAGCCCATTCGCGGCCAGGAACTGGACGCGGTCCTGACGACGTACGCTGAACAGAAATCGGGGCAACCCAGCCCGGAGTCGCAACCTCAGCTCACCGCCTGAGCGCGTTCCTCTCGAATTTGGATCGCTCCTGCGCCTGCTCGGCGCTTTCCGCCAAGGCTGTTTCGCGCTCAGGGTTATACTTGGCGTCGTGCCGGTCGATATTGCCTTCGTCACCGTCAACTACAACACGCTGGAGTGCGTCAGGCAGCTTGCGGCTTTTTTCAAGGGTCTGGACGTACCGTTCACGTTTACGTTCACCGTCGTGGACAATGCTTCGAGCGACGGATCCCAGGAGTACCTGCAAGCCCAGCCGGAAATCCAGTACATCCAGACCGGGGGAAATATCGGCTACGGGCGCGCCATCAATCGGGGCGTGGCGGCGACCGCGAGCAAGTACGTCTGCGTCACGAATTCAGACGTCATCCTGAATCGCGAGGCGCTGGTGAAACTCTGGCGCTTTCTCGAACAACGGACCGACGCCGGGGTCTGCGCCCCGCGGATCACGTGGGACGATGGGCGAGACCAGGGAATGGCATTTACCGCCTCCCTCTTTTCGCACTACGCCCTCTGGTTCGCCAAGATTCTGGCGGCGCGCACCAAGCGAAAAATCGCCAGGGCAAGCGCGCCGGTCAAGGTGGACGGTGTCCTGGGCGCATTTTTCCTGATCCGGCGATCCGCCATTCCGTCGCCGGCGCTCTTTGACGAGGATTTTTTCTTTTTCTACGAGGATACGGCCCTGGCCCACGCACTAAAAATTCGGCAGGTCCCCTGCTTCATCGTTCCCGATGCGCGCATCATCCACATCGGCGGCAAGTCCAGGTCGGCGGAATCCACTGCTTGCTTCTACGAGAGCAAATATCTCTATCTGAGAAAGTTCTACGGTCCCTTCCACGCCCGCGCCATCTATTTCCTCGATCGCGTGCGCATCCTTCGGAAATGGCTGTTCTATTCGCTGTTTTCTCTGGTGACCTCTTCCGAGCGTGTCAAGTTCAAGCGGCGCCACTACAAGGTCGCATGGGACGCCGCTCGATTGAAGTGAACGCGAATAGCGCTGATTTTCTCGCAGATCGATCTCCGTCCGGGGAAATTGACCGTTCGCATTCCGCGGTGTTATCTTGGTGCGGTCCTGGTAGAGGTGCGGAAGCAATGAGTAGCCGGGCGGTCGTCCGAGGACTTCGGAGGCCCGAGCGAAAGGTGCAGCTGAATTTTCCGCCGAAGTCGCCTGCGGCAGTCCCGCCGTGGCGGCTGGGGGGCTTGGCTAAGACCGGCCCACTGTCATCCCGAAGCCTGGGATGGAGCGCTATCGAGGAGCGCATCGCCCGTGTGCGGGTGTGGCCTGCGTCCTTCCTTGCGTTCTGCCTCCTACCGGAATAAATTCAGCCAGGTTTTGAAGGTTTGAACTTCTGGCGACAGGCTAAAGCCTGTCCTACTGAGAATGCATCCTTTCGAACTAACGCGCGCGCTGGTCGACATCGAGTCGATCACGGAGAACGAGGGGCAGGTGGGAGAATACCTGCTGCGCTACTTGTCCGCGCTGGCGGCAAAATCGGGCGGGCGTGCGGAGGCGATGGCGGTGTCGCCCGAGCGCCTGAACGTCTACGCCCACTGGGGCAACCCGGTCGTGGTGCTTTCGACGCACATGGATACTGTGCCGCCGTTCATCGCATCGAGCGAGGACGAAGGGCACATCTATGGGCGCGGTTCCTGCGATGCCAAGGGAATCATCGCCGCGATGATCGCTGCCGCGGAGAAACTGATCGCGAGCGGGACGCGCGATTTCGGCTTGCTCTTCGTCGTCGGAGAGGAGCGAAACAGCGCGGGCGCGGAAGTCGCCTCGCGCGCCCCGCGCGGCGCGCGCTACCTGATCAACGGCGAGCCGACCGAGAGCAAGGTGGCCCTCGGCTCAAAGGGAATTCTGCGTTACGAAATCGTGGCTAGCGGCAAAATGGCCCACTCGGCGTACCCCGAACTCGGCGAATCGGCGATTGAAAAGCTGCTCGATGCGCTCGAAGATGTTCGCCGCATGCCACTGCCCGAGGATCCGGTGCTGGGCAAAACGACCGTGAATATCGGCACGATCAGCGGCGGGCGCGCGCCCAATATCATTCCCGACGCGGCGAAAGCGGAGATCGCGGTGCGCCTGGTGAGCGACGCGCGCACGGTGGACGCCGCTCTGCGCGCCGCGGTCGGCGATCGCGCCGAGGTGAAGGAAATTCTCGCGCTTCCGGCCATGCACTTCGGCGCGATGGACGGTTTCCCAACGTCGGTCGTCGCATTCACCACGGATATTCCCGTGCTGTCGCCGGCGTGGGGCGAGCCGTTTCTATTCGGCCCGGGCAGCATTCACGTGGCGCACACGCTCGAGGAAAAAATCTCCAAGCGCGAATTGCTGGCTGCCGTCGATACCTACTCGCAAATGACCCTTACGCTGCTCGGGAAGGCGGAAGCGCACCATGCCTAGGAACCTGGCTATTGTCGGCTACGGGAAAATGGGCCGGCTGATCGAGCAGCTCGCTCCGGACGCGGGCTTTTCCGTCGGTTTGAAGCTGGACATCGACACGAACGTCAACCAGGCCGCCATCACGCCGGAGAATTTCCGCGGCATGGATGTGGCCATCGAATTTTCGACGCCGCACACGGCGGTGGCGAACCTCCAGGCGCTTTGCGCGATTGGCGTTCCGACGATCGTGGGGACGACGGGTTGGTACGGCGAGCTGGAACGAGTGCGGGAATTTGTCGATAGGAGCGGCGTGGGTGTCGTGTACAGTCCGAATTATTCGGTTGGCGTGCACGTGTTTCGCCGCGTGGTGGCCGAGGCGGCGCGCTTGCTGGAGAGCCAGCCCGAATACGGCGCCTGGGCCTGGGAAGTGCATCACATTGCGAAGAAGGATGCGCCTTCGGGGACGCTTCTGCAGCTGATCGAGGAAATGCAGCGCGCGGGATACACGCGGCGGATTGACGCCAGCTCGAACCGCGCCGGAGCGAATCCGGGCACGCACGAGATCGGATTTGACTCCTCGGCGGATACAATTACGTTGCGGCATACGGCGCGCAGCCGGGAAGGATTCGCCCGCGGGGCGCTGAAGGCGGCGCAGTGGGTGATCGGCAAGCGCGGCTTGCACGAGTTTGGAGACGTGATTTTCGCGGACGACGCGAAAGCGATGCGCCGCCCCGCAAGTTAAGAACGCGAAGCAACAGAACGCAAACGAAAAAGAGGTAGCGCCATGTTTCGAGGATTCATAGGCTGCGGTACCGCGATGGTCACTCCGTTTCGGAAGGACCTGTCGCTCGACGAAGCGACGCTACGGGTCCTGGTGCGCCGGCAGATCCAAGCGGGGATCAATTTCCTCGTGCCCTGTGGCACCACGGGCGAAAGCCCCACGCTTTCGCACGAAGAGCACCTGCGCGTTGTGGCGATCACGCTCGACGAGGCCAAGGGCAAGGTCCCGGTGCTCGCGGGCGCTGGCGGCTACAACACACAGCACGTGATCGAAACGGCGCGCGAGTGCGAGCGCCTCGGCGCCGACGGAATTCTTTCCGTCACGCCGTACTACAACAAGCCGACGCAGGAAGGGCTCTACCAGCACTTCAAGGCCATCGCGTCGGCCGTTTCGCTGCCGATCATTTTGTACAACGTGCCGCCGCGCACCAACGTCAACATCGATCCGCCGACGCTGCGGCGACTGGCCGAAATCGAAAACATCATCGGCGTGAAAGAAGCCTCCGGAAATATTTCGCAGATCACGCAGGTGATTCAGCAGGTTCCGCAGGAGTTCCTCGTGCTCTCGGGCGACGACGCGTTGACGCTGCCGATTGCGGCGATGGGCGGGAAGGGAATTATCTCCGTCGCGTCGAACGAAATTCCGGCGGAGATGACGCGCCTCGCGAAGCTGTGTCTCGAGGGGGATTTCACGGAAGCCCGCGCAATGCAGCGCAAGTGGCTCCCGCTCCTCGAGGTCAACTTCATCGAAACCAATCCCACACCCGTGAAGGCGGCCATGGCCGAAATGGGCCTGCTCGAGCCGGTATTCCGCTTGCCTCTCGTTCCCCCGCGAACCGAAAATCTCGCGAAGATTCGTTCCGTCCTCGAGTCGCTTGCACTTCTCGAAAGGGTCCACGTTGCCAATCGCGGCTGACAAGCTGGAAAAGCAAATCGAAGAATTGTTCGACGCGAAGCCCGCGCGCTACAGCGACGAGGATCGAGCGCTGTTTCGCGCCTTCAAGGACGAGCTGAACGCTGGGCGCATTCGTTCCGCCGAGCCGGACGCGTCCCAGCCGACCGGCTGGCGCACCAATGCCTGGGTGAAGAAGGGAATCCTCGTAGGGTTCCGCATGGGCGCGATCGCGGACATGTCGGTCGACCCCGCGAAGCAGCCGTTTTTCGACAAGGACACCTACCCGGTGCGGCGATTCTCAGCAGCCGACGGCGTGCGCATCGTCCCCGGCGGATCGAGCATTCGCGACGGCTGCTTCATCGGCCGCGACGTGGTGTGCATGCCGCCGATGTTCGTCAACGCGGGCGCCTACGTCGGCGACGGCACGATGATCGACTCGCATGCCCTCGTGGGAAGCTGCGCTCAGATCGGGCGCGGCTGCCACGTGTCCGCGGCGGCGCAAATCGGCGGTGTGCTCGAGCCGGTCGGCGCGATGCCGGTCATCATCGAAGACGAAGTGCTGGTCGGCGGGAACTGCGGCGTCTACGAAGGAACGATTGTAAAGCGCCGCGCCGTTCTGGGCACGGGAACCATCCTCAATCGCTCGACCCCGGTCTACGACATCGTGCGCGAAAAAGTGTACGCGGCGACGGACACCGAGCCGCTCGTCGTGCCCGAGGAAGCGGTCGTGGTCGCTGGCTCGCGCCCGATTTCGCGCGGCGTCGGCAAGGAATGGGGCATTTCACTTTACACGCCCGTCATCGTGAAATACCGCGACTCAAAGACGGAAGCAAAGCTGCGCCTCGAGGATCTCCTTCGATAGCGCTCCCGCCGCGCGGCGGCGCTTGCCTGGCTCTTCTCGCTTCCGAACTTCTCCACACAAACAAATGGCGCCGGCAAAATGCCGGCGCCATGGCGTAGAGCTAAGCGAGTACTCACATTGGGTCAGCGCGCACTAATGCTTCGCTAAACGCTGCCCCCTCGGAATGTGTGGGTGAGCAGGGACGCAACGAACAGGATCAGGAACACGTAAAACAGAATCCTGGCCATGCCCGCCGCTGCAACGGCGATGCCCGAGAAGCCCAGAACCGCGGCGACCAACGCGACCACAAAAAAGATCAAGGCCCAACGTAACATAGACCCTCCTTGGTAGTTCACCGGCTCCATGCCTGCCGTCGATCGTGGTTGCGCAGCAACGCCGGGCACGAACGCCCCGTCGAAATACTCAGCGCTCTACAAACTGTCCCGTGACCCCACGACCAGCAGGGAGATGCCTCCGATCAGCGCCACCCCACCGAGGATCGGCGGCAGCGGAACGGTGTGCGTTTCCTTTTTCGTTGCTTGTATCGAGCCGATGTCCAGAACCTTCTTATGGGTGGTGTATGTGAAACCCTGGTAGGCCAGCGCGATGACGCCGAGCACGACGAGCGCAATCCCAGCAAGCACGGTGGATTTCATGGGAGCTCCTCAAAAAAATGAATGGGCTGGGTCTTCTTGTCCTTAGCCCTCAGACTTGTGGCCGAAGCCCTAGCGTTGGCCGACCGCTCGGCCCCGAGTTTCGGGTTCGGATTCGTGCGCCTTCAGGAAATCATTCACTTGTTGTTCGGCCGCTTCCTTGGCGAGACCGTAGCGCTGCTGGATTCGCCCGACGAGTTGCTCGCGCTTGCCTGCGATCTGCTCGAGATCGTCATCCGTCAGTTTGCCCCATCGCTCGCGAACGCTTCCTTTGACTTGCTTCCACTTGCCTTCGAATTGTTCCCAATTCATTTTCGCCACCTCGCTTTTTTCCGGCGTCCCGGCAGTTCCGACCCGCGACGCTGTTCGCTGTACGTGTTGTGTGCAACGTATACACAGGCACGCACGCGGGGCTCCAAGCCGCGAAGCATCTTGAAAGTGATTTCGATTCTGGGGTTTGCCGAGGAGTCGGCGTGAGCAGCTGAATCAAATGGAGACGATGCGCGATGAAATTCCTACGAGTCCCTGCCAAATGTACACTTCGTCGTGGGAGAGCGAGCGCTCACGAATCCAAAGACGGGCGACCGATCGTGTACGCGCAACTCGCCGGTCACCTAGCCGCTTGCAGGATTATCTTGTAGCGACGAATACAGTGGTTGGTGGAGGTACAGGGATCAGCGACACACTGCGGAACCCCGCCGCCCTCAGCCAATTCCGGTACTCCCGAACAGTGAACACGGCCCCCGCGTCCGTTTGCAGCAGCATGTTCAATCCGAAGAGCAAGGGCATGGCCGGCCCCGTGCGCGCGTCGTTCGGGACATACTCCGCGATCAAGAGCCTGCCGCCCGGGCGCAGCGCCGTGAACGATTTCCGCAGAAGTTCCTTCCCGTGCTGTTCGCCTTCCGAGTGAATGATGTGGCCGAGAATGATCAAATCGTACGCCTCGCGCCCAAAATCGGCCTGACGCAAATCCTGCTCGAGAAAGTCGTAACGCGAAGCCGCGCCGAATTTCTCGGCGAACTCGCGAGTGATCGGCGTCATTTCCGGAAAATCCACGGTGGTGACCCGCGCTTCGGGAATCGCCTCTGCGAACGGCAGCGACCACGCGCCCGAACCCGCGGCCACGTCCATGATCCTGTGAATCTTTCGCAGCTCTTTCTCTGGAAACTTAGCAACCACGGCTTTCGACGCCGCGTAGTTGCCGGGAAACAGGCTGGCGACCAGCTTTGGAAAAAACTCTTTCCCCTTTTCCGCGACGTTAACCGCTTCCACCGGCCGCCCGCTGCGCACCGCGTCCGTAAGATTTCTCCAGTTGTCCCAAGAGAGCGAGAGCGCGTGCGCAATTGCGCCGGCGTACTCCTTCCGCCCCGGCACGAGAAACTCCGCGGCAAGCGGCTGCAGGGAATATCCGCCGCGCGCCTTCTTCACGTATCCGATCGCCGTCAGCGCATCCAGCAGAAGAGCCATCCCGCGCGGCGAAGCCCCCGCTCCTTCCGCGATTTCGCGAGCGCTGCGCCGGCCGGACGCGAGTTGCTCAAAAACTTTCAATTCAATCCCTGCCACCAGCGTTCGCGACCTCCACGCCCCGATCAGGTCTTGCATAAGCGCCGCCGGCGTAAGCGTTTTCTTTGTTGTTTTCCGAGTCATTCGTGAATCTCCCGTTCCGGTTTTCTCTGCGAACTCTGTGCCCTCTGTCGTGAAGCCTTTGCCTCCCTTAGGGCCGAAGACTTCACCACAGGGGACACAGAGAACACCGAGAAAGTCCAGGACGTTTTCAGCACGCGGAACACGGACATCCCGCTCCGCGGCGCGCCGGAAATTCTAACTCGAAAAGAGAGTGGATTCTGGTATACTTGACGCGATTCAAACGGGAGTCAGGGGTGCCCGTCGCCTTCCGGGGCGTTTGGAATCGCCACCCCCTCGTGACCTCATCCGGACTTCACCATCGCCGTGAAGCGATCTGACTCCGGCCGTTGACGCCGCGCGCTGTGCAGATTCCCACTCTTGGAAAGCGAGATTGCCATGAAGAACGTGTTTGTCGGGAACATGAATTTTCAAACGACGGAATCGGAGCTGCGCGGGCTCTTTGAAGCCTTCGGCCAGGTCACTCGGGTTCATATTGCCATGGACCGGGAAACGGGTCGCGCTCGCGGTTTTGCTTTCGTGGAGATGCCGAATGACGAGGAAGCCTCGAAAGCCATGTCCGGTCTCGACGGCAAGGAAGTCGGCGGCCGAGCGCTGAAGGTGAATGAGGCGCGGCCGAAGGGCGCATCGGGCGGCGGCGGACCGCGAGGTGGCAGCGGAGGAGGCGGCGGCTTCGATCGCGACCGCGATCGCAACCGCGGCGGGGGAGGCCGCGGCGGAAATTCCCGCTCGGGCGGCCGGTTCTCGACCGAGGACTATCGTGACAGTCCCCGGCAGCCGCGCGAGCCTCGCTGGTAGCACCTGCCTCGTTTTCGCGAATCCAGATCCAGAAGTAAGCGCGCCTGTCGATTCAAGGAGATGTCTGTGCCAACGTCGAAATCCACGTTTCAGAAGCGCCAGAAAGAAATGAAGCGGCAGGAGAAGCAGCGCATGAAATCGGAGCGGCGCGCGCAGAAAAAGCTCGTCGGCCGCCAGAGTGAAGAGCTGCCGATGGAACCACTGACCGGCCCGATTGTCGATCCGGATCTCATTTTTCCGGATTCGGAGAATGAAGGCTAGGCGTTCCGACCGCTGCCACAACTTGAGAGAGTCCAGCCGCAGGCGCCCCACACGGCGCCGCGCATTTCCCGCACTGCAAAATTAGAAATGCCCCGATTCGACTGTCGAGCTTCCGGAACCCTCCGGACCAGAAGAAATTTTCCCCCAGGCTGAACGCTTCCAATTCTCTACATTTCCCTGATTCACGCCCCACGAAGGCAGCGGCATTAGTAATCGCAACGAAAGCCCATTCAGATAAGGCTCGTACATTTCTCGCAATTGGCTGAGCTTCTTGTCGCCAGCCTCGCCGCACTTGTTGGAGGCTTTGCATTCGATCAGCAGATTGCGGACCTGCGCGACTTCTTTCGGCGGGAGGCGATCGTGCGCCGGGTGCTCCGCGGGGACTCTGAGGACCTCTGCAAGGTCCACGACGGCGTGGCGCGCAATCGCGAACGTCAAACGCGCCTGCCATTTTGCCGTTCCCTCGCCGTAGGCGATGAGCAGCGCCGAGACGTCGAGGACGGCGGTAAACGCGGCGAGCCAGGACTGATTGTCATGCTGCGACCGGAAGTAGCAGAGCACCGGATAGGACAGGTGGCTCTCCATGAGCTGCGCGGCCCAAATCTCCCAGTCCTGCAAATACGGAGTCAGAACCTCATTGTCCGAGAATTGCGCGTGGCGCCGCAGCAGCTCGGCGGCGGTGGGCGGCGATCCGGCGCGCGCGTCAAGCAACGAGATGTTCAGCTCGCGCTGAGAGAATGCGCCGTAAAGCGTCGGCAGATACGAAATCATAAGGCCCAGAAAAGCGAACCCCGTGCCACCTTCGGCGACCGTGATCGCACGCGCGAGCGCCGTGCGCGGTGTGACGTCGCCCAGCCCCAAGGTGAAAAACGTGGTCCCGCTGATGTAGAAATCCGTGCGAAACGTGGGGGTTTCTCCGGGGGGAGTGTTTATCGCGGAACCCGCCGCCCAGTGAAGCATCGAAAACGCCAGGATGAGCACAAATGCCCAGGTCGCAAACAGTCCCAACAGGGAGAGCGGGCCGTAGTAGCTGAGATGCGCCTCGCGCATCGTTTTTGAGCGGAAGGACCGGTTGATCGAGGCCCACATGGTCCAGGTCACCCGGTAGAAAATTCGGACCAGGCGCACCGGGCGCGTCACGCGCCGCGGCAGGATGATGGTTTCGAACGCTTCCCAGAGGGTTGCGAAAGCGATGAAGAGCCCGGCGATGGCGACAAAGAGTTTCATGCGCGCTTCGGTTCCTCGCGATAACTTAACAGGATTTATCCGAAAGCAGAAATTCCTGCAGGGCTGAAAACTGGTTGGGAAAGGGGATGGATTTTTTAGGCCGGTCGAGGAAAGCGGCCAGCCGGGCCGGCATTTCCGGGCGGAGGCCGGTGGCGCGCGCAACAATCTCGGCGAATTTCGCGGGGTGTGCGGTGGCCAGGACGATCCCTCGCAAGACGCGTGGATTCTCTTTTACGAATTTTTGCCAGCCGAGCACGCCGACGGCGGTGTGCGGATCGAGCACGTAGGCGTGGCGCTGTTCCACGTCATGCATCACGCGCAACGTTTCTTCGTCACTGAAACTGCAGCCCCAAATATCGCGGCGGATCGCCTCCAGATCGTTGTCGTAGAGATCAGCGATGCGCGCGAAATTGCTGGGATTGCCAACGTCCATGGCGTTGGAAATCGTGTGGCGAGAGGCGCGCGGAACAAACGCGCCGCTCTGCAGGAATTCGGGGAAGACGTCGTTGGCGTTCGTCGCCGCCACGAATTGCTCGACGCGCAGTCTCATCCGCTTGGCCAGCAGTCCGCCGGTTAGGTTGCCGAAATTTCCGCTCGGTACTGAGAAAACAGCTGGCGCGCCCGACGGCTTTAGCTGCGCGATCGCTGCGAAATAATAAAAGCTTTGCGGGATCAGCCGCCCGATGTTGATGGAGTTTGCCGACGTGAGCGTGATTTTCTCCGCGATCGTGGGGTCCACGAGGGCCTGCTTCGCGAGGCGCTGGCAATCGTCAAACGATCCTGCGAGCTCGAGCGCCGTGATGTTCTGCCCGAGCGTGGTGAGCTGTTTTTCCTGGGCCGCGCTCACTCGCCCCGCGGGATACAAAATCACCACGCGAATTCCGGGCACTCCCAGAAACGCTTGCGCCACCGCGCTGCCGGTGTCGCCGGAAGTCGCCACGATAACGGTCAGCTTTTTCCCGGTTTCCTGGACGAAATACGCCATTAGGCGCGCCATGAAGCGCGCGCCAAAATCCTTGAACGCCAGTGTCGGTCCGTGGAACAGCTCGAGGATGTGCAGGTGTTCGTCGAGTGCCACGAGGGGCACGGGAAAATCGAACGCATCCGCCACGATCTTTCTCAACACCTGCGAAGGGACTTCATCGCCGCAAAATAGCCCGCCGACCTCCCACGCGATTTCGTGGAATGGCATACCGGGCAATTTCTCGAGGAAAGCGTCGCTTGCGCGCGGGATTTCCACGGGCATGAACAGCCCGCCGTCCGGCGCCGATCCGTGCAGGACGGCTTCGTGCAGGGAAACTTCCCGGCTGCGGCGGAGGGTGCTTCGGAATTTCATCGCGCCAGGCGGGCCTGCCCTTGGATCAGTTCGAGGAACCCGCGCGCGTCGAGTCCTCCGTCGCGGAGTTGCCCCATGGGAATCGCGCGGCGCGCGTAACGCGCGTACATTTGTTTTCGGTGCGCGATGAGCTGCGGGTAGCATCGCGCGATCGCATCGTGCGCCGATTCGCCGGGGCTCTGCGCGAATTGATCTCCCCACAAGACGGGCTTCGGGTCGGACAGATAACGCGAGATCAAGAGCTGCTCTTCAGCGGGAGACGCTTCGAGATAAACCACGGTGGTGAGGCTTTGCATGCGGCGGCAGATCTCATCCCCGGTGTACGCGACGCTTCCGGTCGTATCCAAAACGATTCCTTCGTCGTCTCCCGCCGATTGCATTTCGTCGAGCGCTTCGTTCATCGAACTGACTTCGCACTCGAGGTATTCGCTTTCCCGCTCCCGATACGTCGTGTCGGTCGGCCAGCCCATCCACGCTGCGACTCCGCCGATTCCGCGGTATCCGCCCGCCGCCAGTTCCGGCGCAAGCTTCTCCTCGATCCGGTCGTCGATGCTGATCACGCGGAATCCGGCGGCAGCCAGCTTCTGCGCCCAGTACGATTTTCCGGCGCCGGACATTCCGATAAGCGCTAGTGCAATCACATTACCCTCGTCGAGCAAGCTCAAGTGTCGTGTGACCGTTGCCGCTTTGCTGTAGCCCGGGTCTTTAGACCCGGGGAACGTTCCCCGCGCAGCCGTTGCAGAATCCCACGCCCCTGAATTCCGGCGACCGCAAACCGATCAAGGGGAAGGCTTGATTTCTGAATTTGAAGGCCGCGCAATGAGAATAACGTCCCTGAATGAACGCCGCAAGCCCGCGTAAACGGCGAGTTGCGAAATGCGCGAGATCAGGAGTGAAAAGCCACGGCCAGCGAATCTCGAATCACGTCGTACACGAAATTGAGTTCGTCGGGAGTAATGACATACGGCGGCAGGATGTACACAACGTTGCCAAGCGGTCGGAGCAGCACGCCGCGGCTCAGATAATACGCATACAAGCGCGGCCGCAGCGACGACAAATAGCCCGCGTCGGGGACGGCAAGCTCGATCGCCGCGACGGTGCCGATGCGCCGCGCATCCGCCACGCGGGGATCCGATGCGAACGCGGGGAGGCGAGCCGCGTGCACGTTTTCAATCGCCGCGATCCGCTCGAACACCGGCTCATTCTCAAAAATTTGCAGCGACGCGTTCGCGGCGGCGCACGCGATCGGATTCGCGGTGTACGAGTGCCCGTGAAAAAACGTGCGCGAGCGATCGGCACCCGTAAAGGCGTCGTGCACTCGATCGGTGGCGAACGTCGCGGCGAGGGGCAGGAATCCCCCCGTGAGCCCCTTGGCCACGCACATGAGGTCCGGAACCACGCCGGCTCGTTCGCAAGCAAACATGCGGCCCGCGCGCCCGAATCCCGTCAGGACTTCGTCGGCGATCAGCAGCACATCATGAGCTGCCGCGAGCCGGCGGACTCCGGAGAGAAATTCCTCGGGATGAACGATCATTCCGCCCGCGCCCTGAAGCAGAGGCTCGACAATTACGGCGGCGATTTCATCGGACTGCTTGGCAAGCAGCTTCGCAAGCTTGTCCAGGCATTCGATGTGGCACGTTGCTCGCGTGAGGCCGACGGGACAGTGCGCGCAGTAAGCCGAATGGGTTCGCAAGACGGGGAATCGCATCGATTCGAATGGCGCCGTAAATGGCGAGTCGTCGCTCACCGACATCGCGCCCGCCGTATCCCCGTGATAGGCGTGTTCCAGCGCAACAATCTTGCTTTTTTGCGGGCGGCCGCAATTCGTCCAATACTGCACAGCGAGCTTCAGCGCGACTTCCACCGCCGTCGAACCGTCGTCCGAGAAAAACACGTGGCGCAGCGGCGGAGGCATGATTTTGCCCAGGCGCGCCGCAAGCTCTTCGGCGGGCTCGTGTGAGAAACCGGCAAAGAGCACGTGCTCGAGCCGGGCAGATTGTTGCGCCACGGCTTCTGCAATTGCTGGGTGAGAGTGGCCGTGGATATTGACCCACCACGAAGAAATCGCGTCCAGAATCTTGCGGCCGTCCTGCGTTTCAAAGTAGACGCCCTTCGCATTGCGCACGATTGGAGGCGGCGGTTCCGCACCCTCCTGCGTGAATGGGTGCCACAGGCGAAGATCGCGAGCATCCGCCATCAAGCAAACGCCTCTTGATCGAAATGCCTTTCGTACACTTCGAGAAGAGCGGCGCGATGGATTTGTTTCAGCATTGGGATGCGCCCAACGACGCGAATTTGTCCGTAATGCTCAATGGCGCGGCAATTCTCGATATTTTCGTCACCGATGAGCGCCACACCGTGAATCGGGATGCGCGCTTCGCGCAAAGCGGAGAGCGTCAGCAGCGTATGGTTAATCGTGCCAAGCGAAGTTCGCGCGGCGACGATGGCCGGAAGTCCGATTCGCGCGATCAGATCGCGCATCAACTCGTGATCGTTCAAAGGAACCATCACGCCGCCAGCGCCCTCGACAATCCATTTTCGATTGGCCGGCGCTGCAGGAAATTCAAACGCGTCGAGCGTGATTGTAATTCCGGCTTCACGCGCCGCCAGGTGCGGCGAAACCGGCGGATCGAATCGAAATCGTTCCGCCGAGAGGCGGTCCTCGTCGGCTCCGGTCCACCGGCGCACTGCCTCGCGATCCGTGCCTTCGATCGCGCCGGTCTGCACCGGCTTCCAGTACGTCGCGTTCAAAGCCGCAACCAGGAGCGCGGAGAGGACCGTTTTACCGACGTTCGTGTCGGTGCCGGTAACAAAATATCCGGTCATGGGGAGACGGAAAGAGCGCGCGCAGCGGGAAATTCGGCGCGCGCTTGCACCAGAGCCGCGACGAGTTCAGCGAGCACATTCTTGGACAACTTCGAGGTCACCGATAAGCGGAGCCGCGCTGTCCCCGCCGGCACGGTGGGCGGGCGAATGGCTCGCACGCCAAATCCCCTCGCGCGGAGGTAGTCCGCGAATTGAATCGCAACTTCGTTCGACCCGAGGATCACGGGAACGATTTGCGAATCGCCGCCAGGCTCGAAACCATTGGCGCGCAATTCATCCCTCAAAAAAATACCCAGTCTTGCCAAATGCTCGCGGTCTCCGTCCGCTTCCTCCGCGAGGTTCATTCCGATAGCAACTTGCGACGCGAAATACGGCGGCAGCGCCGTGCTGAAAATGAAAGTGCGCGCTCGGTTGATCAAAAAACGCCGCAGATTTTCAGAACCGCACACAAAGGCGCCGGCCGCCGCCAGCGCCTTCCCGCAGGTATGCACCGTGGCTAAAACCTTCGCGGAAAGACCCGCTTCCGCCACGCACCCGCTGCCGTGCGGGCCGCGCACTCCCGTCGCGTGCGCCTCATCGACAATCAATTCCGCGCCGTAGCGGCTCGCCAGCGCGGCGAGGTTCCCCAGGGGCGCGCGGTCGCCCTCCATGCTGAAAATGCTCTCGACCACGATGACGCGCGCTCCGTCAACCGGCGCAGAGTGTCGAAGCTCGTCCTCCAGAAAATTCAAATCGAGATGAGGAAAAACAACCCGCCGGCATTTCGAGAGCCGTATTCCGTCGATCAGGCTGGCGTGATTCGCGCTATCCGAAAAAACAACATCCTCGGCGCGGAGGACCGCGCCGAGCAATCCGACATTTGCCGCGTAACCTGAGGTGAAATACAAAGCCGCGTCCGCGCCCGCCCATCGGGCAAATTCGCGCTCGACTAAGTCCCAAGCCTCGTCGTGGCCTGACAGCAACCGCGAACCGGTGGAACCCATCCGCGTCGCGGAATTCACGCCCTCCAACACCGCTTGCTTGATCCGCGGATGCGTGGAGAGTCCCAGATAGTCGTTCGAGTTCAGGTCGACGCCGTGCGGAAATTCCAAACTTCGCAGTTGAGCGCGGGCTTCGAGGTCGGAAAGCTCGGCGAGAATGCGCTGGTTCAGTTCCACGAGAGGTTTTCTTACTGTAACGGCAGCGGTTCGAGTCCCAGCGAGCGCAGCATGGCCATGTCGTCCTCGGGCTCGGGATTCGGCGTGGTCAGCAACTTCTCGCCGATAAATAGCGAATTGGCGCCCGCCAAAAAGCACAACGCCACCGCCTCGCGCGAAAGCGATTTTCTTCCCGCGCTGAGCCGCACCATCGACGCCGGCATCAGGATCCGCGCCGTAGCGATCGTGCGTACAAACACGAGCGGATCGATCGCGTCCATGCGCTCGAGCGGCGTGCCCGCGACGCGCACGAGCGCGTTGATCGGAACACTTTCCGGGTGCGGCGCGAGCGTCGAGAGCTGCTGCAGGAGTCCGACGCGGTCGTCTTCAGATTCGCCAAGCCCGATGATGCCGCCGCAGCAAACGGTGACTCCCGCTTTTCGCACCGATGCGAGTGTGCGCAGGCGGTCGTCGTAATTTCGCGTGGTAATGATGTTCCCGTAGAACTCGGGCGACGTATCGAGATTGTGGTTGTATGCCGTGAGGCCGGCTTCGGCCAGGCGCGCGGCTTGCGAGTCGTCCAGCATGCCGAGCGAGCAGCAAACCTCCATGCCCAGCTTTGCCACGCTCCGCACCATTTCCAGAACGTTCTCAAAATCCTCGCCCTCCTGCACCTGTCTCCAGGCCGCGCCCATGCAAAAGCGCGTGGCGCCTTCGCCGCGGGCGCGCTCGGCGAACTCGACGACTTCATCGACCGGCAGGAGTCCGCCGCGCGTTACGGCGGTCGAGTAGTGCGCGCTTTGCGGGCAATACGCGCAGTCTTCGGGGCAGCCGCCGGTTTTTACCGAGAGGAGGCGGCAAAACTGCACGCGCGCGGCATCGTGGAATTCGCGGTGCGCCTGCTGGGCGCGGTACAGCAAATCCGTCAGCGGCTGGCGGTAGATGGCGCGAATCTCTTCGCGCGTCCAATCATGCCGCGTCGCCGTCTTGGCAGCCGAAACGCCTGCTTCCGTTTGTGGCAAGAATGCTCCTCCACGCCGAAGCTGCACGTGCGCACCCCGCGAATAGCGACGCGCTGGGTGCACATTCTAACGCACATTCGGCGGGAATATCGAATTCGTTGGAGTTATGCGGTCGCCGCGTTTTATGTATGGTTATCGTCCTCTATGCTCTCTGTGGCGAAAATTCGAAATGCGAAACACAGAGGACGCGTAGAACCACAGAGGTCCACAGAGAAATCCGAGCGGCAGGGCGTTTTCTAGAGGATCCTTATAGCCGAGCCTGTTCGTGGCGATTCGTTTTCTTCGATCCAGGGTTTGTAGCAGGGGATGAAGACTTGCTCTCGTCTGCATTCTTTTTTTTCGTGCAGGAGATAGCCCACCAGCGCTTCTGGTATTGCGGCAGCTCGCACATTTTTGTGCAGTGCTTCATTCCGCTTTCGTAGGGGCAGTGGCAATAGCAGAGTGGAGTCGCAGGGTCCGTTCGGAAGACCGGGCCTTCGTTCGCGAGTGCGGCGGCCGCGGCTGCCGCCAGCAGTAACGTGGTGCGGATCACCTGCGTGAGCGCCCGCCGCTTGGATTTCATCACTTGATTCTGGGGCGGGCCTGCGCGCGCGCCGATGGGACAGAGGTGGGGAAAACGCTGGTATCCGGCGGTCGTACGTACTGCCGGAGCGTACCGGTACGACTCCCTGGAAGGGCTATCCCAACCGACGGATTCTTAAGAAGATATGCCTATGCTAGGAAAAAGCGATACACAGGGCTACGGTCAATTTGCAGGGGAGTAAGAGAAATACTCTAGGGGCAGAGGTCAGACCGTGACTTCGGACGCTTCCGCCAGATCGGCAAGCTGGAGCCGCAAATTGCCGGCATTTGTGGCATAGCTGAGCGCCGGTTCCAGTTCGAGGACGCCGGAGCGAATCAACCGCTCGAGCTCACCGTCGAAATACTGCATTCCTTCGTTCGAGCCATCCTGCATTGCGTCGAGTAGGGACTTGCCTTCGGTCTCGCCCTTTTCGACATATTCACGGGTGCGCATGGTGGACTTCAGGATCTCGATGGCGGCGACGCGCCCGCTGCCGTCCTTCTTGGGAATCAGGCGCTGGGAGACTATGTAGCGGAACGCCCTTGACAGCCGCGCGCGAATCGCCTGCTGATCCGCCAGGGGAAACACGCCGATAATTCGCTCGATCGTTTTGGAAGCGTCGACGGTGTGCAAAGTCGAGAACACCAGGTGTCCGGTCTCGGCCGCTTCGAGGCCAATTTCAATCGTCTCCTTGTCGCGCATTTCGCCGACCAGAATGACTTTGGGTGCCTGACGTAAAGCCGCTCGCAGGGCCAACGCAAAGCTGGGCGTATCGCTGTGCAGCTCCCGCTGGTGGATCGTCGATTTCTTGTGGACATGCAAGAATTCGATGGGGTCTTCGATCGTCAGGACGTGATAGGCCTTTTCCTCGTTTATTTTGTTGATGATAGCGGCAAGCGTGGACGACTTCCCAGACCCCGTCGGCCCGGTGACCAGAACGATTCCATTGCGCAATTCCGCGATTTCTCCGAGCTGTGCGGGCAAGTTCAGCGAGTTGAAATCCGGGATCACCTGAGGAATCACGCGCATCACGATTGCATAGGAGCCCCGTTGACGAAACACGTTAACCCGAAAGCGTGCCAGCCCCGGAAGGCTATAGGAGAGGTCGGTCGACCCTTCCTTTTCCAATTTGGTTGAAACAAGTTCATTGTTCCCAATCAGATCCGCTGCGATTCGGCGCGTGGCATCCGGCACCAACTTGCCGACGCCCACGATGTTGACTTCGCGCAGCTGCCCGTTGAGTTCGACTTGGGGGGTGCGACCGGGCGAAAAAATCAAGTCGCTTACTTGCGGAGACACCTTCAGCATCGTGGCGACTAGGGACGCCGTAGAGACCTTTGGCGCAGGCGCGGCCGAAGGAGGCGCGCTGGCTTGCACGGGCGGGGGTACCGAAGGCGAATCCATTCGCAGGCTCCAAAGGATCGTTGTGAGATAGTATTTAAGTTTTTTTAGTACAGCAACTTACAGATGCTACCGAGATGGGTGCTTCTTTGTGGGGCGGCGAAACCGGGAGAAATACTGCAGCTCTTCTTCGATTGCTCGAACCGCTTCAATCCCAAGCCCTATAAACTCGACCCCAATCCCTACACCCAGTAAGCAATAGCGTACTTCGCATCGAGTCTGGACTTGCACGTCGGACCACGTCAAGCGAAATCGGGGAATGACGACGGCGCGTTCGGTCAAATGTGTCGAAGTGTTTACGAACATTCGTTGGAAACTAAGCCGCCATTCCCGACCTGGGAGGCTTTCCTCCCGAATCGGATTCGAGGCCGCGCCGCGAATCGAGACATCCATGAGGCGCAGGCGGAAAACGAGCAAAATCAACGAGGTCTTTGACCGCACTGCGCGCAGAACTTGGCCCGCGGCGTGCATCCACAGGAAAATGCGGACGCATTCCGATAGACGACTATCACAAGTCCGCGAGCGAGGGGGAAGGGGCTTGCTCAAGGACGAGTGCCGGTCGTTCCCACCTGCCTCTGAGAGGGAAGCTAGGATGGATGACCCCACGCCCCGGTCAAAAAAAGACCGGGAAACGGAATGCGTCGACCGGGGGCTCTTGTTCCCAAGCAAGCGCCCCCATTCTTTTTCGCGCCACCCTGTTTCGCATTGATCGGCGGCAGCGCGTTACTTGCCGGCAACCCACGAAATTTCGCTTCGCAAACGTAGCGGCACAGTTGCGTTGACGCTCAAATCCCGTGCAAATCTAGACCCTCAATTTAGACCTTCGATTCCGTTCCGACGGGTTCGACGCGCCGCAGCACGGGAATGTTCGCCTGCCTGAGGACGTGCTCGACTTCTGTTTCCTTTAGTCGCGAAGCGTCGTATTCAAACGAGAGGCGGTTGGCATCTTCGTCCACGTGAAAGCGGCGCAGGCCGTAGGTGTTGGCGAAGCTGCCGAGAGCGCGCAATTGCTCGGGCTGCAGCCGCGATTGCAGTTCGTAGGTAACTTCCATGAGTGTCATGCCTTTCAGTATACCAAGAATGTAGCGGGTGCAGAGCAGTGGCTCGATCGCCCATTCAATGCAGCGCACGGAGAATCCGCATTTCGTTTCGCAGGGCGGGCTCCGGAGTCGGTGTCATCGAGCCTGTGTAGCGCCCGCCTTCCAGGCGGGCATTGTGTTTGGCGGGAAGGTGCCCGCCTGGAAGGCGGGCGCTACACACGCGTGGCAGTCCGTGAGTTCTTACACGGATTCCTTCGACTGGCCGCGGAGTTTGCCGATTTGACATAGGGGTGGGGGGTATAGTACAAATGGCTTGTGGTTGGATCGCGCTGGAAGGCGACTGGAGACTCCATGTCGGCGAAAAAACTGGAAGTTGTTGCTCCCGCGGCGGCGTGCGGATGCGGCGCTCATGAAAAGAGCCGGAAGGCGCTGGCCGTCGACCCGGAAATTAAGACGTCGAATCTGAAGCGCTTGCGGCGGATCGAAGGGCAGGTCCGCGGCTTGCAGCGCCTGGTCGAGGAGGAGCGGTACTGCGCCGACATCCTGGTGCAGATTTCTTCCGTGCAGGAGGCGCTGCGCTCCGTGGGGCGCGCGCTGATGAAAAATCATCTGCGCCATTGTGCCTCGGAGGCGATCCGCGACACGGCGCCGGGCCGTGCCGAAGCGATGTACGAAGAGCTGCTCAACCTGATGACGTTGCAATCGCGATAGACACGCCATGGACACCCCAAACAGTTCGACCTCAGCGGTGATGGAAAAAGATCCGATATGCGGCATGAACGTGGACCCTGCACGGGCGAAAGCCACCGTCGAGCATGCGGGGAAGACCTTCTACTTTTGCTGCGTGGGGTGCCGCGAAAAATTCAGCGCCGCGCCTGCGAAGTATCTTACGCCGAAGAATCTGATCGGAATTTCTTCCGCGCCGGCCATGCCGATTCAGATTGCGCCTGCCGCGGCTCACGGCATTGCAGCACCCGCGGCACCGAGGGCACTGCCGCTCGCGAAAACCCCTAAAACCCCCGTCTCCAACGAATACACCTGCCCGATGGATTCAGAAGTGCGTCAACAAGGTCCCGGCGACTGCCCGAAGTGCGGCATGGCACTCGAACCTGTTCTGGCGGCGCTTCCTACCACGAAAACGGAGTACACCTGCCCGATGCATCCGGAAGTTGTGCGAGGCGAGCCGGGCTCATGCCCGATCTGCGGGATGGCGCTCGAGCCGCGAACGGTATCCGCCGAAGAAGAGAAAAATCCGGAGCTCGTCGAAATGACGCGAAGGTTCTGGATTTCGACGGCGCTGACGATTCCTGTGCTGATCGTGGCGATGGCGGATCTTATTCCGGGGCTTACAACGCTTTTGCAGTTTGCATCGCCGCGGGCATGGCAATGGTTTGAATTCGCGCTGGCGACGCCGGTGGTGCTCTGGGGCGGCTGGCCGTTTTTTGTGCGCGGCTGGCGATCGCTGGTGATGCGCAATCTGAACATGTTCACGCTGATTGGGCTTGGCACGGGCGTTGCATACGCTTTCAGCGTGGTCGGCGTGCTCTTTCCGGGCGTTTTTCCTCCATCGTTTCGAGGACCGGGCGGCGAAATGCCTGTGTATTTTGAAGCTGCCGCAGCAATCACCACGCTGGTGCTGCTCGGGCAAGTGATGGAATTGCGGGCGAGGAGCCAGACCGGCGCCGCGATCAAGGCGCTGCTCGGGCTTGCGCCAAAAACCGCGCGCGTGATTCGCGACGATGGGGCGGAGACGGACGTGCCGCTCAGCGATGTGCATCCGGGAGACCGGGTGCGCGTGCGTCCGGGCGAAAAGATCCCGGTGGACGGTGTTGTCCTCGAAGGCGCGAGCAGCGTGGACGAATCGATGATCAGCGGCGAGCCGATTCCCGTCGAGAAGGCGAAGGGCGACCGCGTAACCGGCGCGACGTTGAACGGAACTGGCACGCTGGTGATGCGCGCCGAGCGCGTCGGCGCGGACACGCTGCTGTCGCAGATTGTTCGAATGGTGGGGGAAGCGCAGCGCAGCCGCGCGCCGATTCAAAAGCTCGCGGACGTCGTCGCGGGATATTTCGTCCCCATCGTCGTGGGAATCTCAGTGCTGACTTTCGCGATCTGGGCGCTTTGGGGCCCCGATCCTCGGCTGGCGCATGCCTTGGTCAACTCGGTCGCCGTTCTCATCATAGCGTGCCCGTGCGCGCTGGGATTGGCCACGCCAATGTCGATCATGGTCGCAATGGGCAAGGGCGCGACGCTCGGCGTTCTTTTCAAGAACGCGGAAGCGATTGAACTGCTTCGAAAAGTCGACACGCTGGTGGTGGACAAGACGGGAACGCTGACGGAAGGCAAGCCGAAGCTCGTCACGGTCGAGCCCGCCGCGGGAGTTGACTCGCAGGAATTGCTCCGACTCGCCGCGACGCTCGAGCGGGGAAGCGAGCATCCCCTCGCGGCGGCAATTGTTCAAGGCGCGGAGGCGGGTGGCGTAGCGATCGGAGCGGCGGAATCGTTCGAATCGCTCACGGGGCGAGGCGTTCGTGGTCGCGTCGATGGCCGCGCGGTCGCGCTCGGCAACCAGAAACTGCTCGAAGAGGCGTACGTCGACGTCGGAGCGTTCGCCGCTCGGGCCGAAGCTCTGCGCGCGGACGGGCAGACCGTCATGTTCGTTCTCGTGGAGGGCAAAGTTGCGGGCCTCGTCGGCGTCGCCGATCCCATCAAGCCGACAACTTCGGAGGCCATCCGCCAATTGCACGCCGACGGCATTCGTATCGTGATGCTGACAGGAGACAGCCGCACCACGGCCGGCGCGGTAGCCGCCAAGCTGCAGATTGACGAAGTTGTCGCGGAAGTTCTGCCGCAGGATAAGGCCGCCGCCGTGAAGCGGCTGCAAGCCCAGGGCCGCTTCGTGGCCATGGCCGGCGACGGAATCAACGACGCGCCCGCGCTCGCGCAGGCGCAAGTCGGAATCGCTATGGGCACCGGCACGGACATCGCCATGGAAAGCGCCGGAGTCACGCTGGTCAAGGGCGATCTGCGCGGCATCGTGCGCGCCCGCGCCTTGAGCAGAGCCACGATGCGCAACATCAAGCAGAATCTGTTCTTCGCGTTTGTTTACAACTCGATCGGCGTGCCCGTTGCGGCGGGAATCTTATATCCGTTTTCCGGATTACTTTTAAGTCCCATGATCGCCGCAGCGGCGATGAGCTTTAGTTCGGTGTCGGTGATTACCAATGCGCTGCGGCTGCGGAAAACCAACCTTTAAACTTAATCTCCATTTCCCATGCTCAGCGCCCGACCCTTGGCCCGCGAGGATGCGAGTACTCCGTATTTAAAAACGCATTGACATTGCCTAGGTCTGTCTGTAAAGTCTAACAAGTCTTAACGTACAGGAGGAAGCGCTATGGACGAATTCGCCGATGAAATTGAAACTGAGATAGTAAATACAATGCAGCAAATCTCCGCTGCAGCCGCGCGGCGAGACCTGAACGCCGTGGAGCAAGGGACTAAAAAAGCGGCGGAGCTGACTGCGATAAAAGACCAACATGAGGCGAGCAAAAGCCGGGTTCGCACCCTTAAGAATGGCTCTCAGTTCTCTAGTCCCGCTGTACGAACTCTAGGAGCGATACGCGAATTGGCCGTGTCTGTGACGCAAGGCATGATAGCCCAAAATCTCTTGACGCTCACGGAGCCGGTAAAACACAGGAAAATCAGCGTCGGTGACAGACTGAGCATAGAAGCGCTCCCAAGCCATGACCGATTTCAGACCGAACTGTTGGGCAGTGGGAAAAAATTACGAGAGCGAGGAAAGATCGCGAAATTCTATCGTGACGCAGGCGTGCATGCGGGCGATGTCGTGTTGTTAATTGAAATTACCCCAGGCCAGTGGCAATTGAAAAAGAGGTGAAGCATATGAAAGTGACGCTCGAAAGCACGTCGAAGATAATCCAGCACTCGCTCGGGTGCGGCCAGTCGGTTGATGTGCGAGTATGGGAGGGTACGACTGAGACCGGGCTACCAATTCGCGCATTTCTCACGACAATAGCCCCGCAAGATGTGGAGGATTTACAGAGGTTCGACGGCGAGCGCCGCGCCGGCTTCCAGGATGGAGACGAAATACCGATACTTGCGAGACGCCGAAGTCCAACCGGCCGTACATAGTGCGGAAAAAGTAATTCATTTTGTCATTCCGAGCGGAGCGAGGAATCTCTCTTGGTTTTCGGGGGCCAACGTCAAAAGAAAGAGAGATTCCTTACTCCGCTCGGAATGACAAAAGTGAGGGGCGAGACGCCACAAACCCAGACTGGCATCCAGTCGTCATACATTTTCGCTTGATTGCTCGCGGGTTGCGGCCGGGACTTCCGCGGGCTGGGCGAGCCAGTCCTCGCCCAGGTCCCGCCAATGAGGATTCAGTTTTTCAATCAGCGCGATGCGCTTGGCGCGGCTCCAGGCCTTGATTTGCTTTTCGCGCGCGATTGCGTCGCGGACATCGCGAAAGGCTTCACAATACATTAGTTGCGTGACCCGATATTTCTGCGTAAAGCCAGGCACACGCATCGACTGGTGCTCGAGTACGCGCCGCCGCAGGTCGTTTGTAATTCCTGTGTAAAGCACCCGGGACGCACTGGCGAGGATGTATACGTGGTAGACGTTGCGGCGCATGTCACTGATTGTGACATAAGTGCAGTGGTGATTCCAGTCCGTGTCCGGCGGTTTGGTCGCTGTGTGCTACCGCACACCCCTTTGTCATTCCGAGGGCCGCTTTGGGCCCGAGGAATCTCTCTGTTGTTTTGGCTCGGCTCACTCAAAACCGCAGAGAGATTCCTCGCTTCTCTCGGAATGACAAAATTGGGCGGTTTTCGCGACCGGGAAGTCTCTGCAAGCGTTAGGTCGCTTCTGGGGCGCGCCTTACATCGCGACGGCGAACGTATTGCGCTTGATCAGCGACTGCATTTGGTCGTCGCTGAGGGTGAGAGTTACGTTGAGGTGGTCGCCGGCTGGGGCGACTTGGGCGCCGTCGAGGAGGGCGGCGAGATCGGGATTGGAATTGCCGACTTGGTATTTGCGGTACATCAGGCCGGCCTGCAGGAGGGCGGCGAAGGTGTTGGCGTCGTCCGTTGAGCCGCAGACGGCTTCAAATTTGGCGTCGACTCCGCTTCCGCCTTTCATGCTGATGGTCATGGCTTTCAGCTTGGAGGTGAGCTGCGCGGCGGCGGGGAATTGCGCGGCTTCGGGCACGAGCTGCTGCATCGCGAGGCGCGTGTACGCCGGATTCAGCACGGCCCAAACGGTCCCGCTGCCGTTGGCGGAATTGACGAGCGCGGAGAAATCCGCGTTGGCGTACAGGCCTTCGCCTTCTCCGTAGCGCACGCCAATCATTTTTTCGAGGAGCTGGCGCTGGCCGAATGCCGCGGTGCTGGAATCAATGAAAAAGAAAAACAGGTCGCTCGGTCCGCTGCCGCCGCCGAATGCGAAGAGAGAAAATGTGCGGACTTTCACGATCGGCAGCTTCTTGGAGGTGAAGTACGCTTCGGCTGCGGTCGGTTGAAACTGGCCTAGCGCGATGCCCACGATCTGGTCCGCGCTGGGAACGGAGCCGCCGCTGCCGTCCGTCGAGGATTTGGAAACGAGCGCCCAGGCGAGCTCGGTCACCTGTGAATTCGGGTCGATGCCCGCCGAAGAGAGGAACGATTCGAACTCGCGGAATTTTGGCGGCAGCATCTGCTCCTTGAGCTGATTGAACCAGGGGAATTGGCGCGCCTCTTTCAGGTCGGCGTAGGCGAGTTCGCCGGAATCTTTGGGGAACAGGCCGAGGATGTCCGATCCGAGGCTGCCGGCGCGGGCCGCGCTGGGAAATGCTGTTAAAATAGCCACGAAAGCCGCAAGACATCCGATTTTTTTTGCGTTCATCATTGTCTCCTGCCAGCGCCCAAAGATTCGATCCGATCGTCGATTCCGAGCGGAAATCAGCGTTCAGCGTTTACCGGCTAACCAAACATTGTGCTCCAATTTCGCCCGGACGGGGCGTAATTCTCAAAACGTGCGCACTTCCCGTAACGAGGGCCGAATCCTGAGGGTTCTCAGGCCTGCGCGAGCGGGGACCGCCGACGTCTATTTCCTTGGTGTTTAGCTCACAAATATAGAGGCCGACAGCATGGTCCGAGTTGTACGCTTGCCGCAGAAATTCTTGGCCGTGTGCGGGCGCTGCTCAGCGGATCGAGCGGAAGCCTTCGTCATCGTTGCGGAGCCGAGGCCGGTGAGCGAATCTTTGCCACGGAAGCCAGGCGGTCTTCGAGGATGCGATCGGGTGAAAAATTCTCAAGCTGCAGGTCGCATCCTTTCGGGGTTTCGAGCGCTTTTCGCGGAACGAGGCCTATGATTTCGCTGGCTGAAACCTCGCAGCCGCACCGCTTGGCCTCGTGTTTGACTGCCTCGAAGACGACATGTAGCGGCGTCGTCTCATAATCCGTCAGATTGATGGACACTTGCGCGGCGCCGCGCGACTTGATCTCTACGCCCACCGCTTTCACGCAGGGCAAGCCGCAGTTCGAGGCGCGAATTGCCCGCGCGATTTCCCGGGCGACTGAAACGTCGCTCGTATTCAGATAGACGTTGTAGGCGATCAGAATCTTTCGCGCGCCGACTGCGGTTGCGCCCGCCGTGGGATGAAGGCCGGGGCCGCCAATGTCGGGCGCGCGATCCTGATTGCGCAGCGCCTCCTCGCGCAGTCCCTCAAATTGCCCCTTGCGCACGTTTTCCAGCTTTACGCGGTCGGGCCGCGTGGCTGCCGCTTCATAGAAATAGACGGGGATGCGGTAGCGATTCCAGAGTTCCTGTCCGGAGCGGCGCGCGAGGGCCGCGCATTCGTCCATGGAAACGCGTTCGAGGGGAATGAAGGGAATCACGTCCATCGCGCCGATGCGGGGATGCACACCCTTTTGCCGCGTCAGATCGATTAGCTCCGCGGCCTTGCCCGCGCCGCGAATTGCGGCCTCCGCAACCGCATCCGGCTCACCGGCCAGCGTCACCACGGAGCGATTATGGTCCGTGTCGCTCGTGCGATCGAGGATCCACGCGCCGGCCACGCCGCTCATCGCCGCTACAATCGCGTTGACCTTGGTCAGGTCGCGCCCTTCCGAGAAATTTGGCACGCATTCGATCAGGCGATTCATGGATTCAGTGAGATTGCTGAGGCAAATGATACATCGTTCGGAAGAGAATGCCCGCGCGCTACCCGGATTTCGCGCGGTCGGGGCCGGTGATGAACTTTCGTTGCGCGTGTGCGGAATGGTGCTGTAATGTTCTCGTCTAACATGCCTTACGCGACGCTTACTGAAAAGCTGATCCATGTGGTGGAGCGAATGCCGAACGAGCGCGCCGTTTCGCTGCGCGTCAACGGCCGGTGGGACGCGATTTCTTCGAGCGAATTCCTGCGGCGCATCGCAGGGCTCTCCAACGCGCTCGATCAGCTGGGAGTGAAGCCCGGCGACCGAGTCGGAGTTTTCTCGCCGAATCGGCCAGAGTGGCACATCGCCGATTTCGCGATCCTGGGGCTCGGCGCGGCTGATGTGCCCATCTACTTCAACGAATCTCCGGACCGAATCGTTTACATCCTGAATCATGCCGGCGTCGAAGTGGTCTTCGTCGCGGGCGAGATGCAATGCCGGCGGCTCCTCGAGTGTCGCGACCGTCTGCCTTCGGTGAGGCATATCATCTGCGCGGCCGCGCCCGCCGACCTCGGCGACGACGTGCTGAGGTATGAAACGCTGGCGGCAGCGACGGGAGATGCAGCGCTCGCCGAGTACCGGTTGCGCGCCGCGCGAGTCACTTCCGAACAACTCGCCACGATCATCTACACCTCGGGCACGACCGGCGAGCCCAAGGGCGTGATGCTGACGCACAACAATCTCAGCTCGAACGAGGAGACTTCGGTCGCGGCTTACCGGATGTCACCCGCCGACCGCGCTGTAAGTTTTCTGCCGCTCTCGCACGTGTACGAACGCGTGACTGCATACGCGTATCTTTTTCACGGCGTGCCAGTGAATTACATCGAGCGCATGGAGGAATTGCCGCAGGCGATGCTAGAAGTTCATCCGACGCTCTCCGCTGCCGTGCCGCGCGTTTTCGAGAAGCTGTACGCCAACATCCTCCAAAAGGGCGGCGAAGCGAAGGGCGCGAAACGCCGCATCTTCGACTGGGCGATCCGAACGGCGCGCGAATCCGTGCGCTGGAAAGCGTATGGTGAAAACGCGGCGGCGGGCCTACGGTTTCGCTGGAAAGTCGCGGACCGCATCGTGTATTCGAAGGTCCGTGAAGGGATCGGGGGAAGCTTTCGCGCTTTTATTTCCGGTGGCGGACCGCTCTCGCGCGAGCACATTGAATTTTTCTGGGCCGTGGGCGTGCCCGTCTACCAGGGATACGGTTTGACGGAGGCTTCGCCGGTGGTCAGCGCGAACCATCCGGGGACGAACAAAGTCGGGAGCGTTGGGCGGCCGATCGAGCACGTGAGCGTGCGCATCGCGGAGGACGGAGAAATTCTGGTGCAGGGTCCGTGCGTGATGAAGGGCTATTACCTGAAGCCTGCGGAGACGAGCGCCGTGATTTCGGCGGACGGATGGCTCTCGACGGGGGACATTGGGCGGCTGGATGAAGAGGGTTTTTTGTATGTGACGGACCGCAAGAAGGATTTGTTCAAGACCGCGGCGGGGAAATTCGTGGCGCCCCAGCCGATTGAGAATTTGCTGAAGGTGAGGCCGCTCATCTTGAATGCTGTGCTGGTGGGCGACGGGCGCAAGTTTATTGGCGCACTCATCGTTCCCAATTTTGCGAATGTTGAGGCGGCGGCGCGCGCAGTGGGGCGGACGTTTTCTTCGCATGAGCAGCTTGCCGCGGATCGGTGGGTCCATGAGTTGATCGGCAGGGAAGTTGAACACGTGAACTCCAAGCTGGCGCAATACGAAACGATCAAGAAGTTTGCGCTGCTCGATCATGACTTTACGTTTGATGGCGGGCAGCTGACGTATACCTTGAAGCTGAAGCGGCGGGTGATCGCGGAGCGGTACGCGCGGATTATTGACGAGCTTTATGCGGAGGCGACGCAGCTGAGGTAGGACAGGCTTATAGCCTGTCGGTTTAGATTTGGGGCAGCCCACACCGTAGGCCCTGGGCAAATTTGCAGAACCCGACAGGCTTAAAGCCTGTCCTACTTGTGGGCTACAATACTTTCGGGAGACTGAAACATGAGTGACCAACTAGTGATCGCGGGGCGAGCGTTTCGTTCGCGCCTGATCGTGGGCACGGGGAAATACCGCAGCTTTCAGGAAATGGGGCGCGCGCACGCGGCGTCGGGCGCGGACATGGTGACGGTCGCCGTGCGCCGAGTGAACCTGACCGATCGCACGAAGGAATCGCTGCTCGACTACATCGACCGCGAAAAGATTTTCATCCTGCCCAATACCGCGGGCTGCTATAACGCCGACGAAGCGATCCGCACGGCGCGGCTCGGGCGCGAAGTGGGGCTCTCGAATTGGGTGAAACTGGAAGTGATCGGTGACCAGCAGACTTTGTTCCCGGACACCGAGGAGCTTGTGAACGCGACGCGGATTCTCGTGAAGGAAGGCTTCGTCGTGCTGCCTTACACGAATGACGATCTCGTGGTCGCGCGCAAACTGATTGACGCCGGCGCGGCGGCGGTGATGCCGCTTGGCGCGCCGATCGGTTCCGGCATGGGGATTCAGAATCACGCCAACCTGCGCATCCTGCGCGAGCGCATCACGGAAGTGCCGATGATCGTGGACGCGGGAGTTGGCACGGCTTCGGATGCGGCCGTCGCGATGGAGCTGGGCGCGGACGGCGTGCTGATGAACACGGCGATTGCCGAGGCGCAAGATGCTGTCTTGATGGCCGAAGCGATGCGCGAGGCGGTGTCCGCCGGGCGCAAGGCATTTCTGTCGGGGCGCATGCCGAAGAAGTTGTACGCTTCGGCGTCGAGCCCTCTTTCCGGGGTTGTGCGGTAGGGCTAGTTCACACTTCATCCCAAAAATCTGAGAGAGGCTTTCGCGGCGACGACGTTTGAGTGGCACAGCCACTCTTGGCTGTGTGGGGTTTGCAATCGTCGTTAGAGCAGTGGCGCGCGTTCCGCGTACAAAACCACACAGCGAAGAGTCGCTGTGCCACTCAGCGCGGCGGCGCCGCGCTATCTCAGAGCGTGCGAAATAGCAGGTGCCAGGTCGTGTCCACGAGGGCGTGGACGATGGCCGAGACAAAAATGCTGTCCGTCTTTCGCCAGGCGCTGCCGTAAAAAATTCCGCCGATTGTGGCGAGAAGGGCGTACCGCCAGTTGGGAAAAGCGCCGTTGTTAGCGATGTGCGCGAGGCCGAAGATCAACGAAGCGGCGAACCAGCCAGCATTTTCATTTGAAAGCGTGCGAGACAGCGAATTTTGCAATAAGCCCCGAAACAGTAATTCCTCCGGCCAAGCGACCAGCAGAAAAATGAGAAGCGCCTCTCCGGGAAGCGCTTTCCAGTGTGCTTGCGATGGATCGAACTGAATGAAATGCAGCGCCGAGCCCAGCGGAATGACGATGACCGCGAGCAGGACGAAATGGAGAAGAATGGTGAACGCAGCGCCGCGTCCCCAAACGACCTTGTAGCCGACGCCGTCGAATTGCCGCACAAGCAGAAAAATGCAGAGGGCGACGCTGACGGCGAAGAGCATCGTTGCAATGGGGATAACCGCAGAATCGCCGTACGGCCACAGACCATTCAACATTTTCAGTTTCAATGGGAGAAAGACCGCAAGCATCGCGAGATAGTCTTGCCACGCGCCCGCTCGCGCCGCTCCGGCGGAAATGGCGAGTAAAATCGGCGTGAATACGTAGACAGCGGTGATCGCGGCACGCCGCCCCGTGAAATTATTTGTGCCAGCCAGATAAATCAGGTAAGCAAGGAAGGGAATGACGGCCACCAGGACGCCGGCTTGGGAACCGGCGCGACGCGCGAGCCGTTCGCCGAGATTTCCGGCGGCAAAAAACAGTTGAATCGCCAGAAAGAACCCGAGCAGACCCAGCGTGAAGACGGCGGCGCGCCCGCTGTAGCCGTTCCAGGAAGCGTACACGGAAGCGCCGGCGACGGCCGCAGCCCACAATCCGGTCGCAGTCCAAGTCGAGAGCTGGCGTTCGCTGGACATGACGCGATAGTGTATCGCACCCGATGAATCCACCAGCGGCGGACAAACTCACGAAGCGGATCGCCTACATCGACTGGCTGCGCGGATTCGCCTGCCTCGTGATGTTTCAGACGCATTGCTACGATTCGTGGCTGGGCGGCGCGGCGCGCGAGGGCGGCTTCATCAAGTTGTCCCAGCTCGGGGGGACGCTTCCCGCGCCTTTGTTTCTTTTTCTCTCGGGTGTTTCTTTCGCGCTTGTCACTGACAAGTTGCGGCAGAAGGGAGCATCCGCGGACGAAATCGCCCGCACGACGATTTTGCGCGGCGGCGAAATCTTTTTGCTGGGGATGCTGTTTCGCGTGCAGGAATTTTTGCTTGGCCAGCCCTCGGCGCCGTGGACGGACCTGTTGCGCGTGGACGTCCTGAATGTGATCGGCGTGTCGCTGATGATGATGGGTGTCGCGTGCCGCATCGCCGCGGCCACAAGCGGCGCCGACCTGCCGCGATTGCGCAAAACAACGATTGTTACGGCGGTGATCTGCGCGGCGGCGATCGCCATTCTCACTCCGCCGTTATGGACTGACTGGCGTCCGCGCACGCTGGCATGGTGGCTTGAGTCCTACATCAACGGGGTCCACACGTTCGGCAAGCCGCAGCCCTGGCTTTTCCCAATTTTCCCCTGGGCGGCGTTCGCGTTTGCGGGTCTGGCGGCCGGCTTGCTCTTGGTTTCCCAATGGGCGCGCACCAATCAGGGATTTGCACTTGCATTGGCTGCATTGGGTGGAATCGCCTTCATTGCTTTGGGATTATGGTTGGATGCCGCGCCTGTTCGTCTCTACACAACCTACGATTTCTGGCATAGCAGCCCGAATTTCTTTTTGATCCGAGTGGGAGTTGTGCTGCTCGTTGTCTTTCTCGGTTACGTGTGGTGCCGATGGGGGGCTGGCGAATGGGGCTTCAGTCCGCTGATCGAGATTGGCAAGCGTTCGCTCCTTGTTTACTGGGTCCACATCGAATTTGTTTACGGAGGGCTATCCATTTTGCCGAAACGCAGCGTGGGCATACGAACGGCAACGTATGGTCTACTCGCGATATTCGTTGCAATGACGGTACTGGCGGCGACGCGCAACCGGTTTCCGAAGTGGAAGCCGCAGGTGCTGGCGTTTTTTCGAGGGGAGGCGCGGACGTGAGTGGCCGTGCCACTGAAACTGCCTTCGTGCCAGCGAGCTACTTCTGGGGATTGGGCTTGGATGTATCCGGCAGCTTGAAAATCATTTCGCCCGGACGCGCCAGGCCCATCTCTTCGCGCGCGATCCGCTCGATGGATTTGGGATCGGTCTTCAGGGAGTTGACCTGCTCGGCGAGCGACTTGTTTTCGTTGTTCACCTTGCCGATCTGCGCGCGAATATCGTCGATCTCCTGTTGCGTGCGCCGCATGGCAATGAAGCCGTGCGTCCCGAAAATATCGTGCACGAACAGCGCGAAAAGGGCGAGGCCGAGAATCTCGCGCAGGTGCCGCCGCAAATATCCGATGACTTCGGCTCCGGAAGCTTCGCGAATCTTTTTCAGCGACGTCATGCCCTGGCTTCCTCCGCCGCGCCGGTGATCCAAGCCTTCGTCTCCTCGGTAATTTTCGTCGACTCTTTCGCTGTGGCGGCCTCGGTGTAAACACGCAGCAGCGGCTCGGTGCCCGAGAGGCGCAGCAGCACCCATGATCCGTCCGCGAATTCCATTTTCAAGCCGTCCGTGCGGTCCAGGCTCTTCACGCGCCGCCCAAGAAACGAGGTGAAGTCGGCCTTCAGCCGGTTCACGGTTCGCAGTTTCACATCCTCTGACAAATAAAGGTTCACCCTCTGGGGCCAGAATTCGCTGCCAACACGCTTGAAGAGTGCGCGCAACTGCTCCGCGAGCGAAGTGCGCCGCACCGCGACCATTTCGGCCACGAGCAGACCGGCCAGAATGCCGTCCTTCTCGGGCACGTGGCCGCGAATCGTCATCCCGGCGCTTTCCTCTCCGCCCATGGCGATCTTGTCTTTCTGAATCAACTCGCCGATGTATTTGAAGCCGACGGGAGTTTGAAACACCGTGGTCCCGTGTTGGCGCGCGACCGCATCCATCAGGTGCGAAGTGGCCACGCTGCGCGCCGCGGGTATTTTCCAGCCCCGCGTTTCGACGAGGTAATCGTAGACGAGTCCGAGGATGTGATTCGGCTGCATCCACGTTCCGTCGGAATCGAGGATGCCGAAGCGGTCGGCGTCGCCGTCGGTTGCAAGCCCTACTGCCGCTTTTTTCGCCAGCACGGCTTCGCGCAGGGGCGCCAGATTTTCCTCGGAGACATCCGGGCCTGACCCGTTGAAGAGCACGTCCCGGTTGGTGCGCAGGGCCTGGAGATCGATGCTGTGATTTGCGAGTGCGCGGTCGAGATATCCGGCGCCGCACCCGTGAAGCGCGTCGGTGACGACGCTCAACTTCGCGCCGGCGAGCGCCTTGAAATTCACGAGCTGGTCAAGGCGCTCGATGTACGCACTGCGCGGATCGATTTTCTCGAACGGCGCGTCATTCGGTTTGGCGGGCGCGCGCTCGCCGAGCTTCGCGGCGCGGGCTTCAATGTCGTGCGTGACTTCGGGGAGCGCCGGCCCGCCATCTGGTCCCGTGAACTTCAGGCCTTGATATTCGGCGGGATTGTGGCTGGCGGTAAAATTGATGGCTCCGTCGGCTTTGCGGCGCAGGATTTCGTGGGCGATCACGGGCGTGGGCGTCGGCCCGTCGCACAGCAGCACGTGAATGCCGTACTCGCGCAGCGTTTCGGCGGCCGCGCGCGTGAATTCCTCGGCAAAGAAGCGCGTGTCATGGCCGATGATCAGCGTGGGATTTTTCTTGCGGCTCAGGAGGTGCTCGGCGATGGCGGCCGTCGCGAGACGAACGTTCGCGAAGGTGAAATCCTCCGCGATGATCGCGCGCCAGCCCGAAGTGCCGAATTTGATCGTCGTCGTCATTTCAAAAAAGCGCGCCGCCTCGGGCAGGTATTGTAGCCTGTCGTGCAAGCGCGAGAAAATCGGGAATCGCTGGCGGCGTGAAACGGTAACGGGACGGGAGGGGCCTTGACCGACAAATGCGTGGTGCTCGTGACGTGCGCGAACGGCGCGGAGGCGAAACGGATCGCTCGCGTTGTCGTCGAGGAGCGTCTGGCGGCGTGCGTGAATATTCTTTCCGGTGCTGTGAATTCGATTTATCGGTGGAAGGGAAAAGTGGAATCGGCGCGGGAGAAGCTGCTGATCATCAAGACATCGAGGAAGCGGCTGGCAAAGCTCCAAGCCGCCGTGATGCGCCTGCATTCCTACGATGTACCGGAATTTATTGCGTTGCCGATTGTGGCGGGTTCGCGAGCGTACCTCGCGTGGCTCGGGGAGTGCCTCGACTAGGACTCCCAAACTGCGATCCCGGTGGAGCGAGGGATCCGCTTTGGGCCGTCACGCTGAGAAAAGCAGATCCCTCGCTCCGCTCGGGATGACAAAATTACGGTTTTTCCGCAGCCTTGGGCGCTTGTCCTCTGGGCGCATGTCATGCTGGCGCACATCCAGCTAGATCTTTCGCAGTGCCTGGTCGAGGTCGTTGATCAGATCCTCTACGTCTTCGATCCCGACGGAGATGCGAATCAAGCCGTCGGTGATTCCGATTCGCTGGCGCACTTCCGCCGGAACGGAGGCGTGCGTCATGGTGGCGGGGTGGGAGATGAGCGTTTCGACTCCGCCCAGGCTTTCCGCGAGCGAGCACACTTTCAAGTGATTGAGGAGGGTGCGGGCGTTTTCCATCGTGACAACGTCAAACGAGATCATGGCGCCGAAGCCGCGTTGCTGGCGGACGGCGACGGCATGATGCGGGTGAGAGGGCAAGCCCGGGTATAAGGCGCGCTTCACGCGAGGATGATCTTCCAGGAATCGTGCGACCGACCGTCCGTTGGCGTCGTGCTGCTTCATGCGCACGGCCAGCGTCTTGATGCCGCGCGAGACGAGAAAACAATCCATCGGCGCGAGCCCGGCGCCGGTGGAGCGCTGCAGGAAATAAATCTTCTCCGCGTCTTCAGCGCGCGTCAAAGTCACCGAACCGCCCACCGCGTCGCTGTGCCCGTTCAAATATTTGGTCATCGAATGGACGACGATGTGGGCGCCCAGGGCGATCGGCGATTGGAAGTACGGACTCAGAAAAGTGTTGTCGACGGCGAGCGTTGCGCCGCGTTCCCTTGCGATCCGGCCCATCTCCGCGATGTCGGTGACGCGCATGGTCGGATTCGTCGGCGTCTCGACGTAAATCATTTTTGTGTTGGGTTTGATCGCTTGCTCGACATTCTCCGGTGAGGAAGTGTCCACGAAGCTGAACTCCAGCCCCCATTGCACGAGGAACTGCGTCGTCAGGCGGATCACGCCGCCATAGACCGCCTCGGAGATGATGGCGTGATCGCCGGGCCGCAGCAGGCGAAACACAGAATCGATCGCGGCCATGCCCGACGTGAAGACGAAAGCCGCCGCGCCGCCCTCGAGTTTCGCCATGGTGCGCTCGAGGGCGCGGCGATTCGGATGAGCCGTCCGCGCATAGTCATAGCCCTTGTTTTTCCCGAGCTGTTCCTGAACGTACGTTGAGGTCTGATAGATTGGCGCGACGATAGCGCCGGTCGACGGGTCGGGCTCCTGGCCCACGTGGATGGCGTCGGTTGCAAATCCCATGAACAAAATCTCCTTGAAGTTGGCCGCGAGCGAGGCCTGCCGCTTGCCCATGGCCGGAATCTTTTCGACAGCACGAATGTCGGCGGGACCGCGGCGAAAGCCGCTGCTGACGCCTGCAAGAAGGGTTGCGTCAAATTTTCCCCAAATCGAAAGTAGCTCAGGAGCGTGGTTGAGTCAATGCGGGCGGCGTCTCTCTTTAACCCTGAAGCGGGCTTGCGAAACAGGAAAAAACGGGCAAGAATGAAGCCTCGAGCGATTGATTCAGGTGTTTTCGCTGGGTGAGTTATGAACCGTGAGTCGAAATCCGTGAAAACTTGCCTCCATTGTTTTGCCGTGCTGATCCTGGTTTTTGCCGTCGCGGCTCACGCCCAAGAAAAGGAGGGCGACGCCAAGGCCAATTCTGAATCGGCCGCGAAGGAGTCGCGGCTGACCATAGTGGTGAGTGGCGGAGAAGAGAAGAAGCCGATCGACAGCGCCAGCGTCTACATCCGGTTCGTTGAGGTGCACAAGCACGGCAAGGACCGAAAGGTCGAAATGAATTTGAAAACAAACCAGGCCGGCGTCTGCCATGTCCCCGTGATTCCGCCGGGGAATTTTCTAGTCCAGGTGATTGCCGAAGGCTGGAAAACGTACGGCGAATACTACGATCCGAGCCAGGCAGATCAGACGATCAACATCACGCTGGTGCGGCCGCCTAAGTGGTATTGATTGAAGGTGCGGACCCTGTTTCCGCCGCACAATCTCTCCGCGCGCTGCAAGAACAGGCAACACCCGTTCCGTCTGCAACGAATTCGAAATAATTGCTTCATCGTAGTGCAAACAGCATCCTCTACAGTGTTTTACTGAGTGTTTGCGATGTCCGTCGCCCTTTTCCACAAGCTTTTCAACAAAACTGTTGAAAACCAATGTGTGTGGTTGAAGCGCCCGCGCTTTGACCATCCATGCGAGCGATGTTAGATTAGCCGCCGGGACTCGACACCGCGCGCTCATTCAATGGAAGAGAAACCGTACAAAGGGTTTGTGATCTGGCATCTGCTGTGGAGCAATCTCGGCGTGCGCCCGCTGCGCTCCGCCTTGAGCGTGCTTGCGCTTTCTCTTCAGGTGTTCCTCGTGCTGCTGATCGTCGGCCTCACTTCGGGCGCGCTGGCCGACTGGCGCACGCGAGCCGAAGGTGTCGGCGCGGACATCATCGTGCAGCCGCCTAACTCTTCGATTTTCTTCGCATTCTCAAGCGCCGTCATGCCCGAGTCGCTGGCCGAAAAAATGGTCGAGCTGCCGGCGGTGGACGAAGTCGCCCCGGTGCTCATCGTAGTCGATCAGAAAAATCTCGGAGTGATCTACGGCATTGACTACGACCGGTTTGTCGGACTCAGCCAGGGATTTACCTTTCTCTCGGGCGGCCCGTTCCGGCAGCCCACCGATGCGATTGCGGACGACCTGGCCGCGCAGTCGCGCAAGCTGCGCGCCGGCCGAAAGACCATGCTTCAAGGCCGTGAATTCACGATCTCCGGCGTCGTGGTCCACGGCAAGGGGGCGCGGTTTTTCATTCCGCTCAAAACCGCTCAGGATATCGCAGGCGCCGACGGCCGCGTGTCGATGTTCTACGTGCGCAGCAAGGGCGATACGGAGGCCGCCCGCGGCGAGCTCACCAAGTTGCTTCCAACGTACAAGATCCGCTCCATGGCCGAGTACAGCACGCTGATGAGTTCTTCCAACCTGCCGGAACTGAAGCCGTTCATCCGCTCGTTCGTCGTGCTCGGAGTGGTGATCAGCTTTCTCGTGGTGCTGCTCACGATGCACACGATGGTGCTGGAGCGCACGCGGGATATCGGTGTGATGCGGGCGCTTGGGTCGTCCCGGATGCAGGTGTGCTGGATGATTTTGGGCGAGACTCTGGTGATGGTCGGCTTGGGCGTGGCGTGCGGCTTGCTCTGCACGTACGGCGTTGTGGCCATTTTGCGCAGGACGTCGCCGACCCTTCAGATTGTGATCGAAGGGTCGTGGATCGGCCGAGCCATCCTGCTGACCATCGCCGGGGCGATCGCGGGAGCGATGTTCCCCGCGTTGCGCGCGGCGCAGAGTGATCCCGTCGACGCTCTCGCCTACGAGTGATTTCAGCGCGTGGAGGATTCAATCTTCCCGCTAAATTTTGCCCGCCGCGTTTTGCACATATGCACAACCCGTTCCGGGAATTCAATTGCGCCGCTGCGATTTCGTCTGATACAACGAATTCACGGGTGAACCGTCGGGGAAAGGCCCGGCGTGAGGGCCGGGCGGAATGAACGCGGGTGAGCAACATCACTTGTTGAGAATAATCCTTCACAATCCACCTGCCATTTCGCGGAATCTCCGGGTTCGGATGAGGGGAGACACTCATGAAGTTTAGACAAATCGCTATTCTGATTGCCACACTGGCGGTTGCCCTGCCGCTTGCAGCGCAAATGGGAATGGGGCCGCGCGTTCCCACGTTGAGCGGTGTGTGGCATCCGGAAGTGGGAGCGGGCGCCGCTTACGATCGAACCGTCGCCGCGACGGGCGACAAGACGCAGATGGAAATCACGATCGTGGGCAAAGAGGACGTAGCGGGCAAGCCTGCGTACTGGATGGAATTTGCGATGTCGAACCCGAAGATGATGAACGGCGCGCAGATGGTCATGAAGCAACTCATGACTGTCGATGATGCCGGCGTCACATCCACGCGGGTGATTATGCAGCCCCCGGGCAGCGATCCGATGGAGATGGAAATGAACGGCGGCGGCCACTCGATGAAGCAAACGACGCCCGCCAATATTGCCGATAAGGCAGAGCTCGTGGGAACTGAATCCGTTACCGTTCCGGCGGGGACGTTTTCCTGCCAGCACTTTCGCATGAAGGATGGCTCGGGCGACGGCTGGATTTCCGACAAGGTTTCGCCGTGGAGCCTCGTGAAGTACCAAGGCACGGATTCGACGATGGTGCTGACGAAGCTCATCACCGACGCGAAGGACCGCATTACCGGAACGCCGAAGAAGTTCGATCCGATGGACATGATGCGCAACCGCATGGGCCAGCAAGCGCACTGATCTCCCGGACGCGTCCTAGCTCATGCCGACCGCCGATAACAGCAAATTCTATTCCGCGCGAATCGTCGAACGTCGCGACGTTTCCAACGATCTGTGGGCGCTTCGCGTCGATCCCGGCGGACAGTTTCCTTATCGACCAGGCCAGTATGCGACCCTCGGCGTGATTACCCCTGAGAAGCACCACGAGCGCCCCTACTCGATTGTTTCCGCTCCGCACGAACAGCATCTGGAATTTTTCTTTGAGCTTGTTCCTCATGGGCAGTTGACGCCGCGCCTGCACAAAGCCCGTGTGGGCGATGAGATCACGCTGCGAAAAACGGGGAAGGGAACTTTCACCCTTGATGTGTCCAGCCGGCGCGCCAACCATTTTCTGATTTCCACGGTCACCGGAGTGGCGCCGTACGTGAGTTATGTGCGCTCGCTCTATCGTCAATGGAAAGCCTCGCCCGACGTTGCGCTCCCGAAGCTACTGATCCTCGACGGCGCGAGCCGCTCGTGGGAGATGGGCTATTCCGCCGAGCTCGTCGCCGTTGCGAACGAGGTTCCGTGGCTGACGTATATACCCACCGTGAGCCGCCCGTGGGAGGACAGGACGTGGGGCGGAGAAGTGGGCCGTGTCGACGATTTGATCCGCAAGTATACGGATCTGTGGAATCTCTCGCCGGACAACTCAAAAATTTATCTCTGTGGCCATCCGGAAATGATTGAGAATGCGCGCGGCATCGTCCGGCGGCGCGGGTGGCTCGAAACTGCGATCCAGGCGGAGGCATACTTCGTTCCGCCTCGGCATGATTACTCCTCGGATACGGAATAAATAGCGAGCCTGATTGGGTGCTTTAATCGTAGCGGAATGCCATCGCACGCAATTTAATTCCAGCACTGCGCGGCTCAGACTGGTTCTCCAAATGGACCACGCGGCGCCAATCAACGCCGATTCCTCGACGATGTTCCGCTCAAATCTTTCGATAGTTTGGTAGTATGTCGCCGAGGTCAGGCACTCTTCAGGATTGCGCGCGGCGCGCCGGCGGGGTGAAAGCAAGTGCAGTTCCCGGCGCTTTGAAGATCTAATTCCGGTTCAACCGTTTCGCCTATTTTGAAAGGAAGCTCGCTTCATGAATCGCTGGGTGCGGCTTGTCGGCTCCGTAATCGCGATGTGCATGATCGCGAATTTTCAGTACGCCTGGGCGCTGTTCGTAAAGCCGATCATGGGAGCGACCGGCTGGAAATTGTCCGCCGTACAGTGGGGTTTCACGCTGTTCATTGCGTTTGAAACCTGGGTTCAGCCTTTTGCGGGGCGGTTCATGGACCGGCTGGGGCCGCGATTTTTCATGTCGGTTGGCGGGGTGATGTGCGCGATCGGGTGGTCGGCCATGGGGTACGCGCACACTCTGACGGGATTGTACATTCTGTACTCGCTGGCCGGGATCGGCGCCGCGCTGGTGTATCTAGGCTCCACGATCGTCGGACTGAAGTGGTTTCCCGACAAGCTCGGTCTGGCGTCGGGTCTGATTGCCGCGGGCTTCGGATCGGGCGCGGCGTTGTTCGTTCCGCTCATTGCCTATATTATCCGAGCCGAAAGTTTTCGTTCCGCGTTTTTGTACACCGGAATCGGGCAGGGGATCATTATCCTGGCCGTTTCGCAATTCATGGTGAACCCCGATCCCAACGATCCGCAAATCACCGGGAAGAAAGCCGGGAGCAAATACAAGGTGCGCGCGCAGGCCGAGCAGTTCACCTCGAGCGAAATGCTCCGCACGCCGCAATTTTACATGCTGTACGCGATGATGCTGATGATGGGGATCGGCGGGCTGATGGTGACGGCGCAGGTTGGCTCGGTCGCGGATACGCTCGGCATCAGCAAAATGGTTTTTACGCTCGCGCTCACAATCAATTCGCTCGCCAACGGCGCGGGGCGAATTTTCTGGGGTTGGATATCGGACCGGGCCGGGCGGGAAAAGACCATGATCATTGCGTTTTCGCTGCAGGCCGTGGCGCTTGTCAGCGTGCTTCGGCTTGGGCGCGGCTCTCCGGTGTGGTTTGTGGTGCTCATGGCGACGGTGATCTTCACTTGGGGCGAGATCTACTCGCTTTTCCCCGCAGGAATAGCGGATTTTTATGGAATCCGCAACTCCGGCTCGAACTACGCCTTCCTTTACAGCTCCAAGGGAGTGGCTTCGATCGTCGCGGGCGGGATTGCCGCGGAGCTCTTTGAGCGGACGGGCTCGTGGACGGTGGTCTTCTACGGCAGCGCGGCGCTGGCCCTGATCACCGCGCTCATGGCCATCGGCCTGATCGCGGTGCCGCTCCCGACCAAGATGAAGGCCGCAACGCCTGCGACGGCCACGGCGAAGAGTTTTGAAACGTAGTTATCGATTGCGCTGACCCAGCCTGACTGCCGCGATTCGATCACGGGCAGCAACCGTGACTTTCGGATCCCTGTGTAGCGTGCTTCGATTGTTTCAAATCGGCCTCTTTCTGGTAACATAAGTCAAGCGCCCTTCATGGTTTACCTATTTCTGGGGAGGACTACAGTCTATGGCAAGCCCAATGGTTCAGATACAGGTTACTGCGCCGGTTTCCGACGCCCACAAGTCCGTTTTGACCGACGAGGCGGTGGCATTTCTCAAAAAGCTTTCCTCGGAGTTTGAGGGGCGACGGCAGAAGTGCCTGGCTGAGCGGCGCGAGCGGCAGGCGCGCCTGGACAAGGGCGAACTGCCGGACTTCCTGCCCGAGACGGAGAACATTCGCAAGGCGGAATGGTCCGTTGCGTCCATCCCGGCGGACTTGATGGATCGGCGCGTGGAAATTACGGGGCCGGTCGACCGCAAGATGATCATCAACGCGCTCAACAGCGGCGCGAACGTCTTCATGGCCGATTTCGAGGATTCCAACTCGCCTACCTGGACGAACAATCTGGACGGGCACATCAATCTGCGCGATGCGGTGAATCGCACGATCACGTACGTCAGCCCGGAAGGGAAGAACTACAAGCTCAACGAGAAAATCGCGACGCTGCTGGTTCGCCCGCGCGGATGGCACCTCGACGAGAAGCATTTTCTGGTGGACGGAAAGCCGATCTCCGGCGCGCTCTTCGATTTCGGCCTGTTCTTCTTCCACAACGCGAAGAGCCTGATCGCGCATGGAACCGGGCCGTATTTTTACCTGCCGAAGCTCGAGAGCCACAAGGAAGCGCGGCTGTGGAACGACATTTTCAATTTCTCGCAGGATTACGTCGGGATCCCGCGCGGATCGGTTCGCGCGACCGTGCTGATTGAGACGATTCTCGCAGCGTTTGAGATGGACGAAATCATGTACGAGCTGAAGGAGCACTCGTCCGGCCTCAACTGCGGGCGGTGGGATTACATCTTCAGCTTCATCAAGAAATTCGACACGCGGCCTGACTTCATTCTTCCAAACCGTGCCGAAGTTACGATGACCCAGCATTTCCTCGCGTCCTATGTGGCGCTTCTGATCCAGCAGTGCCACCGGCGCGGCGCGCACGCGATGGGCGGAATGGCGGCGCAGATTCCCATCAAGAACGATCCCGTGGCGAACGAAAACGCGATGAACAAGGTGAAGGAAGATAAGGTGCGCGAAGTGAAGGCGGGGCACGACGGCACGTGGGTCGCGCACCCGGGCCTCGTTTCCGTCGCCAAGAATATTTTCGACGAGTACATGAAGGGGCCGAACCAAATCAGCGTGAAGCGCGAGGACGTGCGCGTCACCGCGAAGGATCTTCTCGCGATTCCCAAGGGGACGATCACGGCGCAGGGGGTACGCTGGAACATCGACGTCGGTCTGCAGTACCTGGCGTCATGGCTCGACGGAAACGGATGCGTGCCCATTTACAATCTGATGGAAGACGCCGCGACGGCCGAAATATCGCGCACGCAGGTCTGGCAGTGGGTGAAGCACGGCGCCAAGCTCGATACGGGCGAGACGGTTACCGCGCAGATGGCGCGGGACACCACGGCGCAAGTGCTCGCGGACCTGAAGGCAAAAATGGGCGAGGAGCGCTTTAACGCGAGCAAATTCCCGGCCGCTGGAAAAATTCTGGTTGAGCTGATGACTGCTCCGGAGTTTCACGAATTCCTGACGCTGGACGCCTACGCAGTTTTGGCCTAGGCCCGTCCCACCACACTCATTTCGTCATTCCGAGCGAAGCGCGAGGAATCTGCTTTGTTGTGAGCGCGAGAAAAAGCAGATTCCTCGCTTCGCTCGGAATGACACCCGTTCTTTTAATCGCAAAATTACGGCTAGAGGCCTTGTTTGCAGCCGCGCTTGTGCTCGTCGGGCCTCAATTGCTGTAGCCCGCGTCTTTAGACGCGGGGATCGTCTTTCCGACCCGCGATTTTCGATCCATTGGCGGAAAAGCCTCGCTCTGAAGAGGCGAGCTACAAAACGCGGCGATAAGGTTCGGCGTGATCGGAATCATTACGGGCAGATGCCTTGTTTGCAACCGCGCTTGTGCTCGTCGGGGATGTCCGCGAAGTTCGGAGGGACGAATCCGTTGCGGTTGGGCATCTGCACTTTGGGCAACGTCTTTTGGTCCATGACGTCGCCTTCCTGAATGATGTTGCTCTTGAAGAGAATGAACGCCGTCAGCGAATACACTTCACCCGGGGTGAGCGTTCCGCTCTGATCTCGCGGCATGGCGCGCCGTATGAAGTCCCACACGGAAGTCGCGTAGGGCCAATAGCCTCCGACGGTTCTGACGGGATGAAGTGTAGTCAGGGTTTCGGTGTCCGCGATCCCCCCGACGACTCGAGGCCCAATCTTGCCCCCTTCCCCATTCGGGCCGTGGCATATGGCGCACTTGGAAGCAAAAATCAGCGCGCCGAACTTTGCGGTGCCTCGTCCTTCCGGGAGCCCTTTTCCGTCAGGGCCGATGGAAATGTCCCAGGCCTGAATTTCTTCTTTTGTTGGCGTTCTGCCGATATTGGAGTAGGACGGGGCTTGCGCCAGGGCCGCATTCGCCACCAGCAGCAAAATCCCCACACAGAAAATTTTAGACGAGCGCATTTTGAACGCTCCCATCCCTATTGATTTTCCAGGGTTGAATCGCGTTGAAGTCGCCCACCACCTGTTGCGTTTTCAGGAGAAAGTCCACATCCGCGTTCCAGAGCTTTGCGACTTCGACCATCGTCGGTTGGACCGTGCCCGTCTCGTCCGTACAGCGCGATTGCAGGACAGCCTCACTCCCATCCCAGGTCCACGGGAAGGAGAATCGAGTGTGCGCTTTTCGCGCGATCGGATCGTGGAGTTGCGCGTCCTTCCAGGTGTGGCCCCCGTCGGTGGAGACTTCAACCCGCTTCACCACGCCCGCGCCCGACCAAGCCAGCCCGGTGATCTCATGGAAGCCGGGGCCGGGCATTTTGTACCCGCCGGCCGGCCGGGTGATCACGGATTTTGGTCCGAGTTCGAATTCGAACCAGCGCGATTTCCCGTCCAGCCTCATGCTGGGGTATCGGCTCGTTTCCATCATGGCCATGTAGGGCTCATCGACCAGGTCAATGCGCCGCAGCCATTTCACGTTGTTGATCCCTTGCCAGCCGGGAACGATCAGGCGCAGCGGGAAACCCTGTTCCGGACGCACCGGCTCGCCGTTCTGTGAGTAAGCCACGAGCGCGTCGTCCCAGGCCTTTCCGACCGGAATGCTCTTGGAATGTTTAGGCTCGTCCGCGCCTTCCGCGATGATCCAGGTCGCGCTTTTTTGTACTCCGGCTTCTTTGAGTAGCGTGGAAAGCAAGACCCCGGTCCACTGGCTGCAGCTGGTGAATCCGTGCGTTTCCTGAGGCGTCGCATTCACCGCGATTCGGGCGTCACCGCCCGGGCCCCTTGGGGAGCTATTGCCGTGGCACTCGACGAAATGAAAGCGGGTGACGAAGGGCAGGCGCTTGATTTCGTCCACGGTAAAAATCAGCGGATGATCGACCATGCCGTGGATGAGCAAGCGATGCTCCTGCGGGTCGATGTCGGGCGGCTCGAAGCCATGGGAAATGGTGAAGTGCAGCGGCGCCGGCGTGATCATGCCGAAGGAGTCTTGCAGGGGAGTCCGAAGGCCGAACGCTACCTGTTCGTCTTTCAGCCGACGCTCGGGATTGTTGATGCTTCCGTTGCGAGCAGTAGTTACGAAGTGAGATCGCTCGCCGTAGAGGTGTAGTTCGTCGACTTTTTCAAGCACCGGATCGGCGGCTGCAGCGGCTGGAAGGGCAGTCGCCGACGCGCCAACGGCCAAGCCGGCGAGCGCGGCGCCATTCTTCAGGAAGCCTCTTCGATCCGTTCGTTTTGGGTTCATACGATCCTCCTGCACAATTTAGGGGGATGTTATCACAGCACGGGTAGGACAGGCTTATAGCCTGTCGGTTTGTGCTGCATCGGCACGGCGAAAAGGCGACGGGTTGGAAGCCTGTCCTGCTCAAGTCATACGGCCGCTACCTCGACGCGAGTGCTTGCGAGCCTTCCGGATCGAGGACACCGAGTTTGTTGTTCCACCATTCGCCGAACCATATGCGGCCCTTGCTGTCGAGGCCGACGAATCGCGGATACGCGCCGTGGGTTGGAATCGGACACTCGGTGAATTGCTCGGTCTTGGGATCGAATCGCGTGATGTTGTTGCCGCTGAAATCGGCGTACCAGATGCTGCCGGTTTTCTTGTCCACGACGAGCCCGTAGGGCCGGGCTTTTTCCGTTGGCGGCTGATACATCGTGAACTTGTTGGTTTTCGTGTCGAGCTTGCCGAGCTTGTTGCCGGTGAAATCGCTGAACCAGACGTTGTCCTGCTGATCGACGATGATGCCGTCCATGTCGGGAGTTTCGGGCGGCTTGAATTCGGTGGTCACTCCGGTTTTGGGATCGAGGCGCGCGATCGTTCCGAGCATCGTCTCCGTGAACCAAACGATTCCCTTGGAGTCGCAAGCCACGGCGTAGGTGATGCCCACCGGTTTCCCGGCATATTGCTGCCAGGCGCCATTCGAGAGTTCCGGGTACTTGTCCGGCAGCGTGTGCTTGTACGCTTTGAATTTTTCCGTCTCGACGTCGAATCCGAGAAACTCATCCGGCGAAGACATCGAAGACATCCACAGATTGCCGTCCGGGGCGACCACGACGGTGTGAGTGCCGGCCTGCTTTTCCGGCCACTTGTATTCCTTGAGGACGCCGGTTGCGGGATCGACGGAAGCCAGCTTTGCCGGAACGTTCTTGGCATCGAGCGTCATCCACAGGATTCCGTTCTTGCCGACGATCGGGGTGTGCGGCACGGATTTGGGGGAGGGTACGGGGTATTCCGTGAATTTCTGCGTGGCGATGTCAAAGCGTCCGACTTTGTTGGACAAATAGTCGTATTCGGCAAACCACGCGATGTCGCGCGTGGGATCGACCGCGACGCTGTGCACCCATGCTCCGGACGTCGGGACTTTGTATTCACGATAGGTCGCTTTTAGAGCTGCGTCGGAGACGTTGGCGTGCTTAATTTGCTCCGCCGTGGGCGGCTCCGAATCCGGGCCGAAGTACGCGGCGTTCGGGCCGAAATATTTTTCGAGCGCCGCTCCGAGTGCTACGAGTTGCTCGGGGCTGAACTTCGGCTGGAACATCTGCCGGTCGCCGGTCATGTTGGGGAGGAATTCCTGCCACTCGGCGGAATCGTTGCCACGGCGCTTGATGATGGTGTCAAAATTGTGGCAGCTGATGCACGTCGCGCGAATCATGCGCGTCTGCGGGTTATCCGGCAGCAGGCCGTCGATATCCGCGCCGGAAAGGCGGGAGACATCGAGGCGCGGGCTAAGAGAAAAATTTGAGTCGCCCGGCTGCGAGATATCCTTGGAGACTCGCTTAGGGCCAAAGCCGAAAGCGTCCGCGGTGATTTCGTACGTGCCCGCGGGGACAGTGAGTTCGTAGCGGCCGTCGTTCTGAGAATATGCGGAGACGGTCAGATTGCCCGCGGTCGCTTTGACGATCGCGCCGCGAACCGGCTTACCCGCGGCGTCCGTGACCACGCCGTGAACCACCGCGTCCGCGGCCGCGACCGTGGCCACCAGGCACAGCACCGAACAAAACGCGAAGATTGTCGGGGCCCATATTTTTTTCATCATACGTTTCTCCTTGCTCCGCTCGAAGCGAAGCGGCGGGGTTCGGCCCGCTCATACGGTACGTTTTTTTACCGATTCCGGGAATTGGAATTTCCTGCACTTCGCCCGACTCGGCCATTCGCTTGAGAACCATGTGAATCGTGGCTTGTGGATTCTGGTATTGAGTCAGGTCGTGGCCCAGGCGTGCTAGGGCGTCCCTGACATGGCGCGGGCGCAGGCATTCGGGCGACGCCGCTTTCAGGATCGTTCGAATTTCGTCGGCCAGCGTGGACTGCTCGAGCAGGTAAGAGGCTTCGCTGCTCGGCTTGATCTCGACGCCTTCGCTTTCGCACAGGCCGGCCAGGGTTTGCAGAGATTGGCGGACGAGGACGATGCGGCGTTGGGCTTCCTGTTGCTGGGTGAGGAGATCGGCCAACTCCTGCTTGGCCGATTCATACGCTTTCAGATATTCGCTAGAAGGGGTCATGGGAACAGCATAAGCAGGCGTGATAACTCTTGTCAACAAATATTTAAGCAAATGTGATAACTTCGCGCCCGTGTTCCAATCCTCGCTGCCCGGGCCGTGCCAGGCGCCGAATCACGGGCAATGGCCGAGCTTGCAGCCGCGCGCCTTCCAGTCGTGGATTTCGTCCGTGTTTTGGGGGATGAATCCGTTGCGGTTGGGCATTTTGATTTTGGGCAGCGTGGACGCGTTCATGACGTCATCTTCCTTGATGATGTCGTTTCGATACAGGAGGAACGCCGTCAGCGAATAGATTTCGTCGGGCTTGAGCGAGCCCTCCTGGTAGCGCGGCATGGCGCGGCGAATATAGTCGAAGACCGTGGTGGCGAACGGCCAGTACGATCCGACGGTCATTTTGGGATGCAGAGAGGTAAGCGTTCCCTTGCCGCCCACGAGGGCCGGGGCCTGTGGGCTGCCTTCCTGGCTCTCGCCGTGGCAGACGGCGCATTTGGCGGCGAAGAGGACCGCGCCGGTCTTCGCATTGCCGCTGCCGGGCGGGAGTTCCTGGCCGTTGGTGCCGACCGCAATATCCATGGCCTCGACTTCCTGCGCAGTGGGGGTGCGGCCGACATTTTTGTAGTCGGGCGTCTGCGCTGCGGCGACCGCGCAGGCGGCGCCGGCCGCCACGAGCGACAACCAGCTAAAATGAAATCGCATTTTGGATGCTCCCGTCGGAATTGACTTTCCAGGGTTGAATCACGTTGAAGTGGCCGGGAATCGTGCCCGTCTTGATGAAAAAGTCCGGCTCGACTTTCCAGAATTTGGCGAGTTCGACGACCGAGGGCTGCCGTTCACCGACCTCGTCGGTACAGCGCGACTGCAGGATGGTTTCTTCGCCGTTCCAGTCCCAGCCGAATCCGAAGCGCACGTGCGCTTTAGGATAGACGGGCGATTGAATTTCGGCCTCGCGCCAGGACTTGCCGTTGTCGGTGGAAACTTCAATCGAGCGGACCACGCCGCCGCCGGACCACGCGAGGCCGCTGATTTCGTAGAAGCCCGGGCCATTCAATTTCTGCCCGCCCGAAGGGCGAGTGATCACCGTGCGCGGTCCCATCTGGAATTGAAACCAGCGCGACAGGCCGTCGGGCCGCAGGCTCGGGTACTTCGTGCTCTCCCACATGCCCATGTACGGCTCTTCGACGAGCTTGATCTTGCGCAGCCACTTGACGTTGTTGATTCCTTCCCAGCCGGGCACCAGCAGACGGATCGGATAGCCCTGCTGCGGGCGCAGCGCTTCGCCGTTCTGGCCGTAAGCGATCAGGACATCGTCCATCGCTTTTTCGACTGGGATGCTCTTGGTGTGTTTTCCTTTTTCCGAGCCTTCGCCAATGATCCACTTGGCTTCGGGCTTCACGCCGACGTGTTTCAGGATGGTCGAGAGAGGAACGCCGGTCCACAGGCTGCAGCTGGTGAAGCCGTGCGTGTCCTGCGCGGTTGCGTTCGGCGCGATGCGATATTGGCCGGTGGGCCCGGCGGGCGCGCCGTTGGCGTTGCATTCGAGGAAGTGAGCGCGCGTGACGGAAGGGAAGCGCTTCAAATCGTCGAGCGAAAAAATCAGCGGCTTGTCCACCAGGCCGTGAATCAAGAGGTGATGCTCGGCAGGGTCGATGTCGGGCGGCTCGTAGCCGTGCGCGATCACGAAGTGCAGCGGAGCGGGCGTGATGTAGCCCACCGAATCCTGAATCGGATTGCGGTAGCCGAAGTCGCGATGATAGCCGGCGGGCGCGGGGTCGTAGAGTCCCATGGCGCCGAGGCGCACGGATGTTTCGTAGCGCGAGCGCTGGCCGTAGCTGTGAGAATCCGTCGGGCGCGCCGTGGAATTGCCCGCCGGAGTATCGTCCGCGCGCGCAGCACTTGCCGCTCCGATCGCCAAGCCGGCAAGCGCAGCGCTATTTTTCAGAAAGCGCCGGCGCCCCGAATCTTTCGGTTTCATGGATTGCTCCCCTCGGAATTCTGATCGTTTATTAGCAAAGGGAACAGGCATTGTCAACGAAATGGTGGAAGAAGTCCTTGCGATGAAATTAAGCAGATACTCAAAAATAAAAATGCACACATGAACCTAAGTTTTCTCAAAGCTTCACGACGAACGACGGGGCACCCGCCACCTCAAAATCATTCAAAGCCCGGCCCCCCTGCCCTCCAGCCCGTCTATGCAGTTCTGCAAGAACAATTTCGGGTGTGATCTTCAGTCAGGGTAATGGGGCCGCTGGGCAGCGAGGGCACTTTGAGCCCATCCCCGAAAAACATGACCTCAGAACCCTTCCGTGATGATCGCGCACTGTAGCCGATATCATAAATAACGTGTCGCGAGCCCTCGTACAATCTTCTAATCGCCGACTCGTTGTCGTATGAGACTATCCACCGTTGCATCTTGATGGCAGAGCGCACGAAATTTGCAAGTAGTTCATGGTCTTTGGGTTCATAGAAATCGTAATAAAGGTCACGGCCCTTTACGTAGTAGGGCGGATCAAGATAGATCAGGGTTTTCTCGGGCCATCTAGCCACGCCGGACTTCAAAAACCGGAGCGCATCTTGCCGAGTCAGGTGGATCCGGCTCTGCATTGCCGCAATTGACTCGATGCGGTGAACGAGTTCGCGCGCATTGTACCGGGCGTCGATCTTCCAGGGCCCAGTCTGGTCTCGACCACCAATGATTCCTCCGTTTAGGATGCCTGAGCGGTTCGTTCGGTTAAGGAAGAATGTCGCAAACCCGAGAGCGAGGTTGTCATTGTCCGCAGCGTTCTCGAAGACTCGCCTCTGTTTATCCCACGATTTCACCGTTAGCGAGGTATCCATAACGAGTTTGCACAATTCGTCCGTGTGAACCAGGACAGATTTCCAGAATGAATAAACCGGACGACTTACGTCGTTGATGTAAATTTCCGAGACATATTCGTGCAGAAGCAGTTCTAGCGCGACAGCTGCCCCGCCAGCGTATGGCTCGACGTATTTGCCGTCAAGCAGACGGTTCACCTTCATGAGCGCCTTGACGTAGGCGGCGAGCCTTCCCTTACCGCCCGGATACCGCAACGGTGTGAAATTAACGAGCCGCAGTGGCTTGGGTTGAGGAGGTTCAGTCAAGGCCAAACCCTCTCAAATAGCGGCTGACCGTTGTCCCACGCCGCCGTGAGATCGCGCTCGGTCGGAGAGAAAAATCGGTTATGCACATAAGCGTGAAGGAGTTCCGGTGAAAAAGGGTGGTTACTGTTTCCCAGCGCTGCGGTTATACCTTTAAAATTTCGTTTTTCAGCCCCGTTGCCGATCATGTGAGCGACGGACTCTTCGACCTTCTTCTTTAGCGTTTTGTCTCTGTCGCCGCCTGATGTGGTGGTGACAAGGGAAATGCCTACTCTGGTCAAATATTCGTCGAGTGATGTTTCTAGGAAGACCCGCAGGAGAACGGCTATCGCGTGCGGGTGCCTGCTCAACTGCAATATCCGCAGCTCGTTGTAGATTTCCTCAATCTTGGGATTTGTGATATTCAGGTGGCAAGACCTTGGAATGACCGTGGTGCGCGGGGTCTTGGAGCGTGGTTTACGCTTTTTCGCCTTTTTGTTCGCTCCAGTGGAAAAATCTTGTTCGGAAAAATCTTCAACTTCGCGAAGCGTCCCAGTTTTCTTGGATAAATCTGGGCTGTCACCCGCACCAAGATTAGAGATATATTCGATCTGTTGCGGCTTCAATTTCAGCTTCGTAACGTTTACAGTCTTCTCCGCGAGATCAAGGACGATACGCCGCAGCGGTTTGATGGCCTCATCCGGCGGTAGCGAGGTCAAGAGTTTGCCATCCTTGATATCGAATCCAATCTTGTTCCGCACGCCAGGTGTAGACAAAAGGCGGTCCAGTGTCGTAATCGGGAAACGGCCCTCAATGATTTGTTTCTGCTCGTCGGTCAGGTCGCCAAATTGGCGAACGAGGTCCAAGGCCTGAAGAGCGGGGTCGCGGCCACGGAAACGGGATGCAGCCACGCCGGACCACCTGACAATTCCACGACCTTCGTCCTCACCGGTATGGCGCTGCTCAATCCATACGTTGCCTTCCGCGCGCGAGCTCACCTCGTAACAGGGAATAGGCTCAACGGTTGTGACCTCGAAACCCTCTGCCAGCTTTTCGAGTTTCTTCTGTAACGGTGCACGGACGTCGAGCCCGGTAAGAACCGCCGGATTTTTTAGAATTTTCATTGCAGCGGCGCGCCTGTTTCCTTCGAGCACCGTGTACTTCCCACTTCCGCTCTCGGACTTCAACACAAGCAGGCGATCCATGGGATTGAGCCCGTCTTCCACAATGCTCTCGGCAAGGTTCGCCAACTTTGCATCCTGATCGTCGATGATTCTTTGTAACGTCTCTTGCTGGGCGTTGGCCTTGCTAATGCGCGGGTTCGAGATATCGAGTTCGAGCTGGTCAATTTTTAGGTTCTTCGTCGCCATATGCGTTTCACCGGCTAAGAGGCAGTTGACTGCATAAGTAAATACCTCTATTGGTTAGAGAATTCTAGTCCATTCTCCATCTGTGTCACCAAGTAGGTCATATACTGTGCGGCAAGCAACCCATGTGGGCGAGTGACTCAACCTGTCCCATTCTTCTGCGCATGAGATTTCACGGCCAGATCATAGCACCGAGCGTGTGCTTGCCGAGCAATCGTTCGGCTCAAAGAGTGGGTTTCTTTTCGAACCATCACCTAGAGACTGATGCGACGAAGAGCCACAGATACTGGCGTCCCGCGGGCCGGGTCTTGCTCGAGAGAAGATTTTGTTGGCGGCCCATCCATCACGCCGCGTGACAGATGGCGTTTTTGACCTTCCACATCAATCCGATTGGCGGATGCGCATTCCGTAGAACGAACGATACACAAAGAACAGGGAGACGGCGAAAAATGCTGCGGATAAACCATGGGTGAGCCCGGCGCCCTGACTTGCGGTCAATTTCACGGCGAGCTCGACGGCGAGGAGACCGAAGAGTGTGGTGAACTTGATGACCGGGTTGAGAGCCACGGAAGAAGTGTCCTTGAACGGATCGCCGACCGTATCGCCGATGACCGTGGCGTCGTGCAGCGGAGTGCCTTTTTGTTTCATCTCGACTTCGACGATTTTCTTGGCATTGTCCCAGGCGCCGCCCGCATCGGCCATGAAGATGGCTTGGTAGAGGCCGGAAATGGCGATGGACATCAGGTAGCCGATGAAAAAGAAGGGTTCGAGGAACGAGAACGCAAGGGCAGAGAAAAATACACCGATGAAGATGTTCAGCATGCCCTTCTGCGCGTACTTGGTGCAGATCTCAACGACCTTCTTGCTGTCTTCGACGGAAGCCCGTTCCACGCCCTCGAGCTTGATGTTGGCCTTAATGAATTCGACGGCGCGGTAGGCGCCGGTGGTGACGGCCTGGGTGGAAGCGCCGGTGAACCAGTAGATGATCGCGCCGCCGGTGATGAGACCCAGGACGAATGGCGCGTGCAGCAGCGAGAGCTTTTCCACATTTTGCGTGAGGCCGTTAGTCAGAGCCATGATGATCGAGAAGATCATGGTCGTTGCGCCCACGACCGCCGTGCCAATCAATACGGGCTTGGCGGTGGCCTTGAATGTATTCCCCGCGCCGTCGTTTTCTTCGAGCAAATCCTTGGCGCGCTCAAAATGGGCGTCGACGTTGAAATCCCTCTTCAATTCTTCCTTGATGTTTGGGATCTGCTCGATCAACGATAGTTCGTACACCGATTGCGCGTTGTCCGTGACAGGTCCGTAGGAATCGACGGCGATCGTGACCGGCCCCATTCCGAGAAAACCAAACGCGACGAGTCCGAAGGCAAACACGGGCGCGGCGATCATCAGAGAGCTCAGGCCCATGCGTCCGAACAGATAGGCGATCGACATCAGGAAAACCATCGCCATACCCAGGTAGTAAGCGGAGAAGTTTCCGGCCACGAAGCCCGACAGGATACCGAGGGACGCGCCGCCTTCTTCGGCCGAAGTCACGACTTCCCTGACGTGGCGCGATTCAGTGGAGGTGAAGGCTTTCACGAGTTCGGGAATCAGCGCGCCGGCCAGGGTGCCGCAGGAAATGATCGAAGCGAGCTTCCACCACTGCGTCGAGTCATTGCCGAGCTGCGGAATGATGACGGCGGAGATCGCGTAGGTCATCGCGATGGAGATGAACGAAGTGAGCCAAACCAGGGTGGTGAGCGGCGCCTCGAAGTTCATCTTGTCAGCGTTGGCGTACTTTGCTTTCGCGATCGCGGCGTTGATGAAATACGCCGCGGCGCTGGCCACCAGCATGGCAATGCGCATCACGAAAATCCAGACGAGCAATTGCACTTGCACGACAGGATCCTTCACGCCGAGCAGAATAAACGTGATCAGCGCGACGCCGGTAACGCCGTACGTCTCAAAACCGTCCGCGCTCGGGCCGACGGAGTCGCCCGCGTTGTCGCCAGTGCAATCGGCGATCACGCCGGGATTGCGCGCGTCATCTTCCTTGATTTTGAACACGATTTTCATCAGGTCCGAGCCGATATCGGCGATCTTGGTGAAGATGCCGCCCGCGATGCGCAGCGCCGCGGCGCCCAGCGATTCGCCGATGGCAAACCCGATGAAGCACGGCCCAGCGTAATCGCCGGGAACAAAAAGCAAAATGAAGAGCATCATCAGCAATTCCACGCTGATCAGCATCATGCCGATGCTCATTCCGGCCTGCAGCGGAATCTGGTAGATGGGGTAGGGCTTCCCGCGCAATCCGGCAAACGCCGTGCGCGAGTTGGCAAACGTATTCACGCGAATCCCGAACCAGGCCACGCCGTAACTCCCGCCCATCCCCAGGAGGCTGAACAGGAGGATGATCGGAAGCGTAATCGCGACAGGCTTCCCCTCGACGGGAGACAGCACACCGAAGTACAGCACGATGACGACGGCGATGAAGACCCACAACAAGAGCAAAAACTTTCCCTGCGTGAAGAGATACGTCTTACACGTCTCGTAAATCAGCTCGGAAACTTCCTTCATGGCGCGATGCACCGGCAGGTTTTTCAGCCGGCTATAGATGGCAAGTCCAAAGATCAGTCCCAAAACGCAAAACAAAATTCCGATGGTCAGCAGCTTATGTCCATCTATTCCGAGAAAACTGACCTGCGACAGGTCCGGCAGCTTCAAACCGGCTTCGCTGCCCGGGCTCTGCTGCGCGAAGGCGGATGCTCCGCCCAATAGAGTCAACGCGGCGCTCGCCGCGCCCGCTTTCGCAAACCGGCCACCCAGCGAGCGAACGCCCGCGAGCCAAGTACACATCTGTGATCCTCCGTTGAAATCATCCATGAAGTCGAAGTCCCATCCCGCTTATCGATTCCGGCACACCCGTTGGCCCCGTCTTTCCGTCAGGGCGGATGGGAAATGTCTTGCCGGAGTTGCGTCAGGCTGCGGCGTCAAGATGGGGTGGAAATGCCTCGCTTGGCCCCGGCGACTCGATAGCGAACCGGCGTTTGTGTATCGGACATCACCCAGAACCGGCTACCGGGGCAGCACAAAGCCAATTTTTATAACATGCAGAGGTATGACGGTCAAACCGATTCCTCGGGGCCATGCCGGACTAGGAGGCCCGTCGCGGCGCCAATCGACGGTCCGGGCCTGGTTAAAAGACCAGGGGGCGTAACAAGTGAGATATAACCTTCGCTCAATAATAAAGCGAGGGTAACTCTTCCAGCGCAGCGGGCCCTAACGCGGTTTCAGGCCACTTCAATAATAGCCCACAATGAAGAAGCGCAGTTTCCCGCTTCGCCGGAACGATTCATGCCAGCGGAGCCGCAGCAAAGCCTGTCGGAAGATCACGCTGGGGAGAGCCTCGAGGAGGCGCATTCGATGAGCAGGGACGCCACCAGGCTCAGACTCGAAATCACGTTCGGATGCCTCGTGACTCTGCTCGTCGGCGTGGGCTGGCTAGGCTTGAGCCGGATGGGGCAGATCAATTCCAACCTCGACGGGATTCTGAATCAGGGGGTCGTGAAGCTGCAGCTTGCCGACCAGGCGTTGTTCTACGCCAACTCGAACTTCCGCATGGTGACGACCCTCATCCTGACGAAGCCCAGAAGCCAGAAAGACCTCCAGGCGTATGTGCTGAAGCGCGAAGAGAACCGAGCGCAGATTGCTGTCATCAAGAAGCAAGTCGGGGAACTGTCGAAGACTCCGCAGGAAACAGAGCTGATCGATAAGATCAATCGGGCCGGATCGCTTTCGAGCAAGAGCGTTTATGACGTTGTGGATTTGCTTCGGCAACCTGGGAGGGAAGGCGACGCGCAGGTTTTCATGGCGGAGAAGACTGTTCCCCTTCTGAACGACTACCAGGCCACCTGGAATTCGTACATCCACTACCAGGAAGCGCAGCTTGCCGAGGCTCGGGGGAAGAGCGAATCAAACTACATTGCCGCCCGGAACCTTTCGATTGCTCTCGTATTTGCCGCGATCCTGCTGGCGGTTGTGATTGCTGCGGTCGCCACGCGGCAGATGGCGCGGGACATCAGGGCGCGCGAAGCGTCAAAAGCGGCCATCCGCTCGCTGAACGAAGATCTTGAGAAAAAAGTGACGCAGCGGACCGAAGACCTGGCGCGCACGGTCGATACGTTGCGGGATGAAGTGAACGCGCGCACGGAGCGAGAAGAGGACCTCCGGCGCCTCGCCGCGATCGTGGAATCCTCGGGCGACGCGATCATCGCCACCACTCCGCACGGCATCATCACGGATTGGAACCCCGGCGCGGAGCACATGCTGGGATATCAGCGAAGCGAAATGATCGGCCAGCCGATCTCGCGCATTCTGCCTCCGGACCGGCTCGGAGAGCCCAGCCTGAGCCTGATGCGCTTCGTCGACGGCAACCAAATCGCTCGCCATGAAACGGTGCGCATCCGAAAAGACGGAAAACAGATTCACGTCGCCCTCACGATCTCACCGCTGCGAGACGCGAGCGGCAGGATCATCGGCGATTGCGGCATTCTGCGCGACATTAGCGAACGCAAGCGGATCGAAGACGCCCATCGCCGCGCGGAAACGAGTTTTCGGTCGTTTGTGCAGAACGCGCCGTACGGAATCGTGCGGGCCACTCCGGAAGGGCGAATCGTCCACGTAAATCCCGCGCTCGTGGCCATGCTCGGTTATGAGACCGAAGAGGAGGTTCTCGGCCTCAACATGGCGACCGACGTCTATCGCAGCCCCATGGATCGCCACATGGCCACCATGTGGTCGCGGCAACATGATTCCGTCCAGGGCATCGAAGCGGAATGGAAACACAAGAGCGGCAGGTTGTTCACGATTCGATCGGCCGCGCACGTCGTGAGGGATGCGGAGGGGCGCATAGAATTCCTCGAAGGCTTTATCGAGGACATCTCCGAGCGGCGAGCTCTCGAGCAGCAGTTGCGGCAGGGACAAAAGATGGAAGCCATAGGGCGACTGGCCGGGGGAGTGGCGCACGACTTCAATAATTTGCTGGGCGTGATTTCGGGCTACGCCGAACTCGTGTCCGAACAACTCACTCCCGGTAGCGAGCTCCACAATTCGGTGGCACAAATTCGCAAGGCAGCCGAACGGGCGGCCTCGCTCACGCGCCAGCTCCTGGCGTTCAGCCGGCAGCAGGTCCTGGAGACGAGAATACTGAGCCTGAATACGATTATTGAAGACATGACGAAGATGCTCCCGCGGCTGCTCCGCGAGGACATCGAATTGGAAGTTTCGCTCGCCGGAGACCTGGGAGCCGTGAAAGCGGATCAAGGCCAGATCGAACAGGTCATCATGAATCTAGCGGTCAATGCGCGAGATGCCATGCCCGGAGGCGGCCGGCTGACGTTTCGCACCCAGCAAGTCTTCTGCGATGACGAACTGACTCAGAAGCACCCGGCCATGATCCCCGGTGACTACGCGCTGTTGTTGGTGAGCGACACGGGTATGGGCATGGACAAGCAGACTCAGGCGCACATCTTCGAGCCGTTTTTCACAACCAAGGAGCGCGGGCGCGGCACCGGCTTGGGTCTCGCGATGGTCTACGGCTTTGTAAAGCAGATCGGCGGGTACATTTGGGTGGAGAGCGAGCAGGGTATCGGCACGAAATTTGAGATTTATGTGCCCGTCGCTCATGAATCCGCCGCTGAAACAAGCCACAGTGCGCCGGCGCCCGTCGCAGCGAACGGCGTCGGCACGGTTCTACTGGTCGAGGACGAAGAGTCCCTGCGCACGCTGACGCGCAGCATTCTGGAGCAGGGCGGTTATACGGTGATCGAAGCGGGCAACGGCCTCGAGGCCGTGGAACTCGCCGAGAAATATCGCGGAACGATCCACACGCTTCTGACCGACATGGTCATGCCCGGAATGAACGGACGGACGGTCGCGGAGAAAATCGTCCGGCTTCACCCCGAAGCGCGAATCGCGTATATGTCCGGGTACACGGGATTCAGCTCGAGCGAAGAAGCGAATTTGAACGGCGTGATTATTTCAAAGCCCTTCACGCGCAACCAACTGCTTCAGAAACTGAGTGAAGCGCTGGAACTTGAGCCGAAGCCCGTGTAACGCGGCACGTGAGCCGGCGGTCCGCTCTTACATCTTCTTTTGCGCGGTGGGCGGCAGCAGGCCGTTTAGCCGCAGATGCATCGAAAGCCCCGCGTAGTGGTCCGCGAAATCCGTGACCACCGCCAAGGCCGCCGTCAGCCGCGTGACCTGCTTCCCTCCGAAGAACGGTACCATCTCGGCTAAATTTGCATCCGTCATTTTAGAGAACTGCTCGCCACAATAATCCATGGACGCCTTGAGTCCCGCGACGAGCTTGGCTTTCGAGTCTGTATCGGAACTCTTCGCGAACGGCGTGGTCGGCGGCGTGAACATCTTCGAGCAAATCGCGTTGTTCACGTCGGCGATGTGGCCGATGGTCTTGCCAAACGTCATATTCTCGGGAGTCGGGCGAAAGCTGTATTTGTCCTCCGGCATAGTTTCAGCGGTTGCGACGAGGTTTTTTGCGTAGTCGTCATAAAATTTGCGGACGCTGGCGGTCAACGGGTTGGCGGAATCCTGTGCCCGGGCCATCAGGGGCATCGACAGCAGAGCTGCAACAAGGCAGATGAATCGCTTCATTCCCTCAGTCTCCTTTGGGATCACTCGGTCACGGCAGAATACGATGGAAGCGCGTCGCGTTCAAGCGAATGTCCCGGGGCTGTGTTGAGCCAATTGGGGCGGGCACGAGCTAGCCCTCGAGGATGGAGCGAATCTTGCGCGCGAGCGTGTTCAGCGAAAACGGCTTGGAGAGAAAGGCAAAATCACTGCGGTGAAGATCGCCGTGCACGAGCGCGTCGGCCGTATAGCCGGAGACGAAGAGCACCTTCATCTCCGGGCGGGAGGTGGCGAGGCGATCGGCGAGCTTAGGCCCGCTGGAGCCGGGGAGGACCACGTCGGTCATCAGCAGGTCAATGCGGTGCGAGGAATCCGCGGACACTTCAAGCGCCTTGTCGAAGTCCTCCGCCACAATCACCCGGTACCCCTTGTTCGATAGATATTCGCGGGTTACGGTGCGCAGGGATTCCTCATCCTCCACAATCAAGATGGTCTCGACGCCGCGTGGCGCGACTTTGTCCGGGGTCATGACTTCGCGCTTTTCGGCTTCATCGTGAGTCACGGGCAGATAAATTTTAAAGGTCGTACCGCGCCCGACTTCGCTGTACGTCGTGACGTGGCCGCCGCTCTGCTTCACGATGCCGTAGATCGTGGCGAGCCCGAGGCCGGTGCCCTTGCCCTGCTCCTTGGTGGTGAAGAACGGCTCGAAAATGCGCGAAAGGACTTCCGGGGGCATGCCGCAGCCCGTATCGCTGACGGCGAGCATGACGTGGGGACCGAGGCGCGCCTCGGGATTCCGGCCGCAATATTCGTCGTCGATCTCGATCTCCCCGGTTTCAATGGTGAGCCGTCCGCCGTTGGGCATGGCGTCGCGTGCGTTCACGACCAGATTCATGATGACCTGCTCAATCTGAGTCGGGTCGACTTTGACGCGCAAATTGGGATCGCCGGTTATGATACCGAGCTGTAGGTCTTCCCCGATCACGCGCGCCAGCATGTCCTTGATACCCCCGAGATATTCTCCGAGCGACAAGACCTGGGGCTCGAGTACCTGCTGGCGGCTGAAGGCCAGAAGCTGGCGCGTCAGTCCGCCGCCGCGATCGACGGCCTTGGTGATGGACAGAACCAGGCCGTAAAGCTCCTCGTTGCCATGCAGCTTTTCCGCCAGCATTTCGGAATAGGCGACGATCACGCCGAGCACGTTGTTGAAATCGTGCGCGATGCCCCCGGCCAGGCGCCCAATCGCTTCCATCTTTTGTACGTGCCGCAGCCGCTGCTCGACTCCGCGGACACGCGAGACGTCCTCGGCGATGACCTCGAAGTAGAGCACTTTCCCCGAATTGTCCCGCACGGGCCGACCGCTGACTTCCACGGCGATGCGCGCGCCGTCTTTCCGCTTCAAATGCGCTTCGAGCTTGGTGAACTGCTTCTGTCTGCCGGGCTGATCGAACAGGAGCGGCGTGTACTCGCCTTGCTCGAAAACGTCGACGGCCAGGTTTCGAGCAATCAACTCCTCGGAGGAATCGTATCCGAGCATCTTTACAAGCGCATTGTTGGCGACCAGGAGCTTGCCGTCCGGCGTCGCTCGGTACACGCCGTAGGTTCCCTCGACCATCGCTCGGAAATTCGCCTCCGACTGGCGCAGTGCCTCTTCCACTTTCCTGCGTTCGGTGATGTCGCGAATGGTGGACGAAACCAGGGCGCCATCCTCGGTGACCTGCGGGCTCAGGCTGATTTCCACAGGAAATTCGGTACCGTCCTTTTTGAGGCCGAAGAGTTCGTTCCCGGCGCCCATGGGCCGGGCGACCGGATCGGCCATGTAATGGTCCCGGTGCGCCTGATGAATTCCCCAGAAGCGTTCCGGGACAAGCACTTCGACAGGCTGGCCGAGGAGCTCCTCGCGCTTGTATCCGAAAAGTTTCTCCGTTTGCGAATTGACGAGGACAATCTTTCCGTCGTGACCGGCGATGACCATGGCATCCGGTGCGGAATCGAGCAGCCGCCGCAATCGCTCCTCGATTCGTTTTCGGTCTGTGATGTCGCGGACTGCGGCGCAGACGAGCGAGCTGTCAGCGGTTACGATTGGGCTGAGGCTGATTTCGATCGGAAATTCGGAACCGTTCTTGCGAAGACCGAACAGCTCGAGGTCCGCGCCCATCGGCCGCACCTGGGGATGGCCCATGAAGCCGGCGCGATGTCCGCGGTGTTTGCCCCGGAAACGCTCGGGCACCAGAATCTCGATGGCCTGGCCCATCAATTCCTCGCGCTGAAAACCGAACAGCTTTTCGGTGCGGGCGTTTACGAGGACGATGCGGCCTTCTTCGTTAACGAGAACGATTCCGTCCGGCGCCGATTCGGTCAGCGCACGAAAGACGGTGCCACTGATGCTTTGAATGGCTACAGACATAAACCCTCGGATGCGCGCAGCGCGCAGGGGTAGTCGTCAGTTGAGACGGAAACTAGTTCAGGAAGGGGGAACCGCACGCGAATTATGAAGCGATGCAGTGGGGGTGTCAATCAAGACGAACGCCGGCGCAGCCAATCTGGAACAGGCGTGTCCAGATGTGAGGACGGCCGGTCAGAAGCGCCTTGGTCGAAGTATTCCGCGATAAGACGGACAACGAGATCGCGGAGTCCAAAATGCGCGGCTGTCCTGTAGAATCCCCCTTGGAGGGCGGCATGAATCATTGGCACGGGAAGTGGGCGCTCATTACGGGAGCGAGCGCGGGGATCGGCGCGGCCATGGCGCGGGAACTCGCGGCCGGGGGAACCAACTTGGTGCTGACCGCGCGGCGCCGCGATCGCCTGGCTGGCCTCGCGGGGGAATTGGCCGCGAAGCACAACATCCGGACGCTGGCTTGCGTCGCGGATTTGTCCCAGCCACAGGGGCCGCAGCAGATTTTCTCGTTCACGGAAGAGAAGAACATCACGATCGATCTGCTGGTGAATAACGCGGGATTCGGCGCGTACGGCGAGTTTTCCAAGGTGGGTCTCGACCGCCTGATCGAAATGACCTACGTCAACGTGACCGCCGTGGTGCACGTGACGCACCTCTTTTTGCCGGGAATGATTCAGCGCGGGAGCGGAGATATCTTGATTGTGGCGTCGACCGCGGCGTTTCAGCCGGTGCCCTACATCACGACGTACGCCGCGACGAAGACTTTCGATTTGCATTTTGCCGAAGGCCTCGCCGAGGAGGTGCGCCAGTACGGGGTGAGGGTGTGCGCTCTATGCCCCGGCTCGACCGAGACGGAGTTCTTTCAGGTTGCAGGACAGCGCAATCACACGCGGCGTGTGCCGGAAACCGCGGAGAAAGTCGCGCACGTGGGCCTGGCTGCGCTCGCGGCCGGGAAGACTTCGGTGATCTCCGGCTTCAAGAATTGGCTGGGGGCCGAAACGGTGCGCATGGTTCCGCGACGGACCGTGGCGCAAATTGCGGCGGGAATCTTTCGCCCTAAGGAAAAGCAGGCGTAGAAAAGCACGAATATGGAGAAGCAATGGCCGCAGATCAAGAGTCGTTCGAGCGCCAGCTACATCAAGAAGGCTTCCTTCACACGTACGTCTGGCAGGATGGCCCGAACGCGTTTTATCCGGACCATACGCACGCCACCGAGACGGCGCACATCATCCTCGACGGAGAAATGACGCTCACGCAGGGCGGCGAGACGCGGGCGTACGGGCTGGGAGCGCGCTGCGATGTTCCGGCCGGGGCCGTCCATTCCGCAAAGATGGGACCGAGCGGCTGTCGGTATTTGATCGGCGAGAAGTAGCGAATTTTTTCAGTACTTGCCAGTGGATCTATTTCTTTTCCGTTACGCGATCGAGCAATTCCATCACGTGCACGACTTCCTGCCCCGTGCCGTGAATCGCCGCGCCGGCGCGCATTTGCAGGAGGCAGCCGGGATTGGCGGTGACGATCGTCTGGGCGTTCGTGCCGCGTGCGTGCTTCATTTTTTCCGCCAGGAGCGCGAGCGAGGTTTCCGTTTCCGTCACGTTGTAGGAGCCCGCCGATCCGCAGCAGTAATCCGCCATGGCCATTTCGACGAGTTCGAGTTGCGGGATGGCTCGCAGAAGTTTGCGCGGGGCTTCGCGGACTTTCTGGCCGTGGAGCAGGTGGCAGGAATCCTGATAGGTGACGCGCATCGGCATCGGCGCGAGGCGCGCGGAGAGGCCGAAATCGGCGAGGAACTCGGTGGCATCGCGCATCTTTTTGCGAAACTCATGTGCCTTGTTGTTTTCTGCCGTTCCCGCCGCGAAGAGATGCTCGTATTCCTTCAGCGTTGACCCGCATCCCGCCGCATTCGTGATCACCGCGTCAAAATCGCCGCCGAGGAAAACGTCGAGATTGGTGCGAGCCAGTGATCGCGCCACGTCGCGAACGCCGGCATGCGCCGCGAGCGCGCCACAGCAGGTTTGCCCCGTGGGCACGATGACTTCGCAACCGTTTGCCGTCAGAACGCGGATCGTCGCTTCGTGCAGCGCCGAGAAACTGACCTGGGCAACACATCCCGCGAACAACGCAACGCGAGCGCGCCGAGCCCCGACCGCAGGGTAAGTGCGTCCCAACTTCGAGAAAAAGAATTCACGATCAATGGGCGGCAAGAGCTTTTCGCGGTCTGCTAAACCAAGGAGGCGCAGGATTCCGCTCGACCGGGCGAGCGATTGCAGGCCCGAGCGCTGATACACGGAAAGAAGTCGCGCCACCGCCGCGATGCGTCGCGGATAGGGAAGCAGCCCTCGGAAAACAAAATCCCGCGCCAGCCGTGAAAAGAACGGCCGCCGGTAGTTCTGTTCGATCTGCGCGCGCGCCGCTTCCACCAGCTTGCCGTATTCCACGCCCGAGGGGCACGCCGTCTCGCAGGCGCGGCAATCGAGGCACTGATCGATATGCTTGACGAAGGAATCGCCGAGCGGCAGGCGGCCTTGATCGACCAAAACAATCTGGCGGATTCGGCCACGCGGCGAATCGGCTTCGAGCCCCCAGAGCTTGTATGTGGGGCAATGGTTAAGGCACAGGCCGCAATGAACGCAGTGCGCGTAGTCTTCGTATGCGGGAATGTCGGCGCCGGAGAATCCGCTCACGGGCGCGGGTGAGGCCGCACGGGATTGCTCGATCGTTTCGGCGCGCTCGGTCATGGCATCAAATCCCGCCCGCGAATCGCCCCGGGCTCAGGACGTGCTGCGGGTCAAATGCGTTTTTCAGTTTCTGCATCAGGGGAAGATCGGCGCGCGGCGGTCCCCAAACATCTCCCGCGAGTCGCTTCACCTCTGCCGGGCACCACTCCAGCATCGATTGCGCGTGCGCTTCCGGTTTGGCGTTGAACTGCAGCACATCCTTGGCGAGCTGCGCGCACGCCCCCGGAGCGATTTCGCTTCCCGCCGCCGGAGAGAACGCCGCGTAGAGAATGCCGGAAGCGCGTGTGAGCGTGATCAGATCGAACCCCGCGCGATTCGCCAACTCGCGGAATTCCGTCAGCATCGGAGGGATTGCGCTGGGAATCAGGTTGACCCGGAAGACCATCGCGGATGGGGCGGATTCCAGGACAAGCCGCGGAAATTCCCGAACCCGCGTCAACAGCGAAACGCTTTCGGATTCGCCGAGCGCGCTGAATTCCTGCGCGTTGGCTTCGTCCGCAAGCCTGTCGAGTTCGTGGCCGTGCCGGTCCACAACCGCCGAGTGTCCCACAACGGACAGAATGACCGACCACGATTGAGGTGTGGCGCTGTTGGTTTCAACCTGCGGATACAGAAGGCGGGCGGCGCCAGAATCGGCAATCTCCGCGATTTGCGGCGTCAGGAATGAATGAGCAATCGTCACGCAGAATTCAGAAGCTTCCTCCGCCGTTTGGAAGGTCGCGACGAAGGTCCCTTGCGCGGGAAGCAGCGGAAACGTGCGGAAATTCACGCGCGTAATCACGCCGAGCGTGCCGAGCGAGCCGATCAGCAGTTTGTGCAAATCGTAGCCGGTGACGTTTTTCACGACGCGTCCGCCGCTCTTCGCCCGCGTCCCGTCCCCGGGAACAAATTCCATGCCCAGGCAGAAATCGCGCACCGAACCGTACGCATGGCGCAGGGGCGAGCTGGAATTGGTAGCCACGATTCCGCCGATCGTCGCGCGATCGAGAAACGGAACCGCAAGCGGCAGGAATTGCTTTTGCGCCGCGAGCGTTTGCAACAAATCGGCGATGCGCGCTCCCGGCTCGACGCCCAAGGTGAGATCGTGCGGATCATAGGCAAGCACTTGATTCATGCGCGAGAGATCGAGCGCAATGTCGTAGCGGGAAGGCGCCGAGCCGATGCCGAGCTTCGTGCCTCCGCCCATCGGAATGACGGCGAGCTTTTCCGCGATGGCGAATCGCACAATCTCCGCAATTTGGTCGGCATCCGCCGGACGCACGACCACGGACGGAACAACGCCGCACACTTCGCGCGCGCGCAGCTCCGCGTCGTTCATGGAGACGTGCTCGCCGCCGGCGATCTCTTCGAGGCGGGTCAGGGAGGCTTGCGCGGACCGGCTCATGAAGGTGTGGCCGCTGCAGCAGGGACCGGCGGCACGCGGATTTCCCCGCAGGCCTTGCCCATGGGCAGGACTTTCCCGGGATTGAGCCGCCCGGCGGGATTAAACGCGGCGCGGACGCGCTCCATCAACGCCAGGTCTTCGGGGGTGAAAATCAGCGGCATGAGTTCGTTCTTCTCCATGCCGATTCCGTGCTCGCCGGTGAGCGCGCCGCCCACTTCAACGCAATGGCGCATGATTTCGCCGCCCGCGGCTACAACGCGCGCAAATTGCGCGCGATCGCGCTCGTCAAAGAGGATCAGCGGGTGCAGGTTGCCATCGCCAGCATGAAAGATATTGCCAATCTGCAGATCATATTTGCGGCTGATCTCGTCGATCCGGCGAAGCGTTTCCGGAAGGCGCGTGCGCGGAATGACGCCGTCCTGCACGTAGTACATGGGGGAAATGCGGCCCATCGCGCCAAACGCTTCTTTCCGGCCGCGCCACAGAAGAGCGCGCTCCTGGTCGTTTTGCGCGGCACGCACTTCACGCGCGCGATGCTTTTTGCAAACTTCGGTGATTTCAGCAGCCTGCGCTTCGACCGCTTCCTTGAGGCCCTCGACTTCGATCAGAAGCACAGCCGCGCAATCCTTGGGAAAACCGGCGTGTACATAATCCTCAACCGCGCGCAGCGTGAATCCATCCAGCATTTCACATGCGGCAGGAGTAATCGCGCGAACGGTAATGTCCACGACGGATTCGGTCGTGTCGTCGAGCGTGTCGTATACGGCGAGTAGAGTTTTCACGGCTTCCGGCTTGCGCATGAGTCGCACCGTAATCTCAGTGACGAGCGCGAGCGTTCCTTCGGAGCCCACCAGCAGCCCGGCGAGGTCATAGCCCGAACTCTCGATACTTCGGCCGCCAATCCGCACAATTTCGCCGTCCGTCAGGACCAACTCGATCCCGGTCACATGATTCGTCGTGACGCCGTAGGCTAGCGTATGCGGCCCGCCGGAGTTCTCGGAGACGTTGCCGCCGATGGTGCACGACTTTTGGCTCGAAGGATCGGGCGCGAAAAACAGGCCGAGGTGCTCGACGGCGCGCGAGAGATCGAGATTCACCACGCCCGGCTGAACCACGGCGCGCAGATTGACTTCGTCAATTTCGAGGATGCAGTTCATTCGTGAGAAGGTGACGACGATGCCGCCGTTGCGGGCAATCGCGCCGCCGGATAGCCCCGTGCCCGCGCCGCGGCCCACGATCGGAGTCTCATAGCGGTTGGCGAGCCGGACGATCCCGGCGACGTCCTGCGCGGAAGTGGGGAACACGATGCAGCGGGGAGCGCCCAGCTCTACCGACCCGTCGTACTCATACAGCATCAAATCTTCCGGCGCGGAGAGGACCGCCTTAGGTCCAAGCAAGGCCTCGAGTTCGCGGATGAGTTGGGGTCGCATCGAATGTAGTTGGAAGTCCTTTTGTCACTATAGTCTGTGACTTTGGGCCGCGTCAACGCGAGGACGGGGGCGTCGCGCGAAATACTTTCACATCAGACGTTGCCGTCCGGCGAGAAATGCTGCCGCAATTGCGATCGATCGCGCTAAGATGAACGGCGCTGACGGGTCTAGAACCGGCAACCCCGCTGCCGTACAATTTGGGGGAAGAAATTCATCCCACCCGCCGAACATCATCAAAGGTGGTCCAATCGGGAGAAGAGGGTCGATGGGCCTTCTGTCAAGGCTGTTTGGCTCCAAAGAAGCGCGAGGCGGAAATTCGAGCGAGCAAGAGGTGGAAGTCCGTTTCGAGTATGGCTCGACGAATTTTCAATTCGTGTACGCTTTGGGGGACCAGATTCAACTCGCGGTATCCGAAGCCAAGGTCGGGGAATATGACGGTCACGCCCTTCCCGCGGACGGCAGCGAGGGCCGATACTTCGTCTTCGGACCTGACGCCGAGGCTATCTTTCGCGTGATTCAACCTGTGCTCGAGGCCTCCTCGCTTATGCGCGGCGCGACGGTGACTCTCTGGTTTGGCTCGCCCGGCTGGAGAACCCCGAAGCGAGTGATCACACTCCCCAAATAGGTCAGCACCCCTGTCGCGGCTCGGTGCCGACCCCGACTTGCGGCATTGCCCCCAAGACCTGTGTTACCCTGCCGAGTTGTTTTTCAATCCACGGGGCCGCTGTGAGCAAGCCGAAACTGTATTCCACTCATGTGCTGTTTGAAGGACCGCGCAAGAAGCTGGCGGAACGCTTTGACGCCGAATTCTGGAACGACGACGACCGCCCTTCGCGGTCCGAAGTGTTGAACCGAGTCGCCGGCAAAGATGCGCTGATCTCCCTGCTCACCGAGAAAGTCGACAATGAGCTGCTGGACGCAGCCGGGCCGAATCTGCGCATCGTCGCGAACGTAGCGGTAGGCTTCGACAACATCGACGTGCCCGCGTGCACGGCGCGCCGAGTCGCGGTGACGAACACGCCCGGCGTTCTCGATGAGACTACGGCTGATTTTGCGTGGACCTTGCTGATGGCCGTCGCGCGCCGCCTGATCGAAGGCGACCGCCTGGCGCGCTCCGGCGCGTGGGCGAAGTGGAACCTCGACCAGCTGTGCGGCGCCGACGTTTGGGGCAAGACGCTGGGGATTATCGGCCTCGGGCGCATTGGCCGCGCGGTGGCGCGGCGCGCCTCCGGATTCCGCATGCGCATCATTTACAACAGTACAAATCGGGCGCCCGCGGAGGTCGAGAACGAATTGAAAGCCGAGTACCTACCACGCGATGCCGTTTTCGAGCAGGCCGACTTTTTGTCGTTGCATGTTCCCCTGAATGCCGCGACCCGAGGGTTGGTCGGCCCCGCGGAGCTTGCTCGGATGAAGCGGTCCGCATTTCTGATCAACACGACGCGCGGGCCAGTCGTGCAGGAATCAGCGCTCATCGACGCTCTCGAACGCGGTGAGATCGCCGGCGCGGCGCTCGATGTGTTCGAACGCGAGCCGCTCATCCCCGACGGTTTGCGGCGTGACAATGTGGTCCTCGCACCGCATCTCGGCTCGGCCTCGATCGAGACGCGGACACGCATGGCGCAGATCGCCGCGGACAACACGATCGCTTTTTTCGAGGGAAAGCGTCCGCCGACAATCCTGAACCCGGAAGTGCTCGACCCGGCACGGAAGTGACTGGCCGTAAAAACTTCGCCCGAGGTCCTGAAAGAAGGCTCGAAAAACTCGTATAAAAGGGGACTGACCATGGCTCACATATCGCTGCATCATCCGAAACTCACGCTCGAAGGCGCCGAGGCCATCCTCGACGCGGCCAAAGCGCAGGCCGCTCGCATGCGCGTGCCCATGAATATCGCCGTGGTCGATGAAGGCGGCCACATGATGGCATTCGCGCGAATGGACGGCGCGAAGCCCGCGTCGATTGACATCGCGATCAACAAGGCCGTTGCCGCGGCCATCCGGCGGCAAAACACCGGGCCGGCCCGCAGCGGCGACGAAGTCAGCGTGCTGCTTTCCCTTGGGCTCGCGATCGGCAGCCATGCGCGGCAAACGCCGATCCGCGGCGGGATCATGCTGGAAGTGGGCGGGCAATGCGTCGGCGGCATCGGCGTCAGCGCGGGTACCGAGGACGAAGACACCGAAGTGGCGAAGGCGGGCGCGGCGGCGCTTGTGAAGGAGTAGCTGCGTTATTGCGTTGATGTCTGACCTCAAGCAATCCGCGCTGAAAATCTTCCGCGAGACGCTCGTGGCGATCGATATTCCGTCGGCGATGCAGCGCAAGCTTGACCGCGCAGGTTCAAGGATTTTGGTGAATGGCGCGCCGTTCGATTTGCGCGCCTTCGATGAAATTCGCGCAATCGCAATCGGAAAGGCTTCCGTCGCGATGACGCGCGGACTCGCGGAAACCCTAGCGCCGGATTTTCGCGCGGAAGGAATCGTGGTGGCGCCGGCGTCCGATGTAAAGCCGCCGGCCCCATTTCAACTAATTGTCGCCGGGCATCCCGTGCCCAATGAAGGAAGTTTCGCCGCGGCGCGCGCGATTCTCGACTTACTTTTTACAGCGACCGATCGAACCCTGATCTTTTTTCTTCTCTCCGGCGGAGGCTCGTCGCTCGTCGAACTTCCGCTCGACGAGAGCGTCACTCTCGACGAAATGCGAGCGCTGAACCGCGCCCTGGTCACGTGCGGCGCTTCGATCGACGAAATCAATGCGGTCAGAAAGCATCTCTCCGCTGTGAAGGGCGGACGCCTGGCCATCGCCGCGGGACTAGCCACAAAAATTACGTTTGCCGTCACCGACGTGCCCGAGGGCCAGGAGTCCGCCCTCGCTTCCGGTCCGACTCTTCCCGATCCGTCGACCGTCTCCGACGCGTGCGAAGTGGTTCGCCGGTACGGCTTGCTTTCGAAATTGCCGCCGGTGTTTCAAGCGCAGTTCGAACACCCGGAATCCATCGCCGAAACTCCGAAGCCGGCAGATTCCGCTTTCGATTCGCGACGCAACGCATTTCAGATTCTGCTGGGCCGGCACGATTTGTTTCACGCCGCGCACCATGTCTCCGAGTCCGTCGAGTTCGTGACCATCTGCGACAACACCACGGACAACTGGCCCATCGAAAGGGCCGTGGATTTTCTGCTGGCCCAGCTCGATGCCCTCAAGAAGGACAACCCCACAAAATCCGTGGCTGTGATTGCGGATGGCGAAGTGAGTTCACCGGTGACGGGCGATGGTGTCGGCGGGCGGAACCTCGCATTCGTTCTCGATGCGGTAAGAAAAATCGCAGGCAGAAAACTTGCGGTTCTCAGCGCAGGCACCGACGGGATCGATGGATCGAGTCCCGCCGCAGGCGCGGTCGCGGACGGCGAAACTCTAGGCCGCGCGCAAGCCCTCGGCCTTGACCCGACGGACTACTTTGAGCGCAGCGATTCCTACCACTTCTTCCGCGCGCTCGGCGACGCGATCGAAACGGGCCCGACCGGCAACAACCTCCGCGACTTGCGAATCCTACTTGCCGAGTGACGCAATCCTCGCGTAGCTACTTTTTCCACGTTTGTTTACTTGACACTCATCCTAGTACCTGCCTAGAATCCGCCTCACCCGATGGGGTAAGGGTCCAGCGTCCTCTCTTTGCTCCTCGGAATCATTGCCAAAACGATCCGCGGCGATGAGCCCCCGCATCGAACGCTCGTCCGCACGGCAAAATCCATGGGAAAGGACTGGTTCATGAAAATGCTCCACAAGAACATCTGTTCCGGTCTCGCATTCTGCTTGCTCGCGTTTTTGGCCGCCTCGATGCTTCCTTCGCACGCTTTCGCTCAATCCGCGCCCCAGGCTTTGCGCCACGAGAATGATGCCGACAGCACGTTCGGCGATCGTCCCGAGAGAGAACAGTATGATAATCGCGCATACCCGGCGACAGACATCGCCCCGGCGCAACAGGCGGCGTCCTACAAAACTTTTCTGGCGCTCTCTCAATTAGCTTCCGGCACCGGCTCCTCCTGGGTTGGCATCGGCCCCACGATCCCATTCGTGGACCCAACGGTTACCTACACCGGCCGCGCTACGTACGATTCTGGCCGAGTCACTTCACTCGCGATTTCCCCGCGTTGCGGAGAAGAAAACTGCGTACTCTTTGTGGGAGCAGCCGGGGGCGGAATTTGGAAGACCGATAACGCCCTTGCGACGAACTTGAATTGGCAGCCTTCTAGCAACGGAATCTCGTCCAACTCGATCGGCGTCGTGATGTTTGATCCGACTGATCACTCCGGGAAGACTCTCTACGTGGGCACGGGCGAACCGAATGGGTCGAGCGACTCCGAAGCGGGAGTCGGTCTCTTCAAGTCAACCGACCTCGGCCAAACGTGGTCGCTTGTTACGGGAAGCGTTGGCGTAGCGGCGGGGCGCTCGATTGGCGCGGTCGCCATCGATCCGCTCAATCCGAAGCATCTTTTCATCGGGACCGCAGTCGCGCGGCACGGCTCCTCCTCCGTCAACGGGGGCAGGTTCACGCCGCCGGGAGCTCCCGTCGTGGGGCTTTATGAATCGAACGACGGCGGCGCTACTTTCACTCTGGCTTTCAGTTTGCCGTCCGATTCCGTCAACCCCAATAGCCCGAATGGTTCGGATTTCTTCCGAGGTGGAGTCAGCAAACTCGTATTTGACCGCACCGGCGCAGACGAGGGCAGCCCCGCGACTCTTTACTTCTCGGTTTTCGACTATGGTCTGTATCGTTCGAACGGTGCCGGCGGTTACGAACAAATCTTTGCCTCGGCAGGACTGGGCGGTGTGCCGACGAGTTTGTCCGCTCGAACCGAATTCGCGCTGGCACCCCATCATGGCGCTTTGCGGATCTATGTTGGCGACGACGGCGCGGGCCCGGCCGACTTCTACCGCGTTGACAACGCGCTCGCTCCGGCCGTCACGCTCACGGACGGAACAAACAATCCGGGCTGGATCAAACTCTCTAATTCGACGCCGGGCACTCCGGGATTCGCGATGTACGATTTCTGCGGCGCTGCCGTGCTGGGGCTTAATCAATGTTCTTACGACATGTTTGTGGCTTCGCCGCCAGGACACCCGGATACGGTTTGGGTGGGCGGGCAAATCCAATATGGCGAACTTGCCGTTTTTCTCTTTCCCCAGATTTCGAATGGCCGGGCGGTGCAGCGCTCCACTGACGCCGGTGTGAACTTCACAGACATGACGAATGACCTCCAGTCGCCGCCACTCGGGATGCACCCCGATCAACACGCTATTGTCTTCGTGCCCGGCAAGCCCGACATCGCCATTGTCGGTTCGGATGGCGGCGTGATTCGCACCAGCGGCGCCTTCGGTGACGGCTCGGCGACGTGCAACGGCCAGGGCCTCGTCGATCCACAGCTCACCCAATGCCAGCAATGGCTGAGTGTCATTCCAACGCAGTTGGTCAGCATGAACCAAGGCCTGGCGACACTCCAGTTCCAAAGCTTGTCCATTGACGTGCGAAATCCGTTGGGTGACCTCCTCGGAGGAACCCAAGACAACGGCACATGGACCTTTTCTGCGAATAATGATGGATCAAATGGGAGATGGGCCGAAACCATCGGCGGAGACGGCGGCCAGTCCGGTACCGACGTCGTCAACTCGAGCATCAAGATGCACATGTATACCGGCTCCACTGGAGACGTCAACTTCAACAACTCTGATCCGCTGAAATGGGATTTAATTACATTTCCGCAAATCGTGAGTGGCGAAGCGTTCTCGTTTTATGCACCGTTAATTAACGACCCCAGGGTAAGCGGAACGTGGTTTGTCGGGGGTGAGCACGTTTGGCGCACGCTCGATAATGGGGGCCCTGAGGCCTATTTGGATCAGTTTTGCAACGAACTGCTCCCCGCCGTGACTCCTCCTTGCGGTGACTGGGAAGCGCTTGGCGGAACGGCCGGAAATCTGGTTGCGGGCCCGGACAGCGACAAGGGTACCGGCTACGTCGGCGCGATCGTTCGCGCTCCAAACAACGACGGCACGATGTGGGTGAGCACTCGGCGCGGGCGGCTTTTCATCTCCAAGAACGCGGACGCCCCTGCGGCTAACGTGACCTACACCCGCCTCGACACGCCATCGCAGCCGCAGCGGTTCGTCAGCGGCATCACAATCGATCGCAGAAGCTCAAATCACGCATGGGTGTCTTTCTCCGGCTACAACGCCTACACGCCAACGACTCCGGGCCACGTATTCGAAGTCTGGGTTCATGGGGAGGATGATGATGGGGCGGCGACGGCGACGTGGACGGACATCAGCTACAACCTGGGAGACCAGCCCATTACCGGCATCGCTCGAGACGACGAAACCGGGAACCTGTTCGTGTCCACAGACTTCGGAGTCGAGATGCTGTCCAGCGGCTCTCACACATGGGTGCCCGCCGGGACTGGTTTGCCACCCGTCGCGATCTACGGGTTGACGATCGACTCCCCGGCTCGCGTACTCTATGCGGCGACTCACGGCCGCAGCGCGTGGAAACTCTCGCTTCCATAACAGCGGCTTAAGCTGCGGGCGGATTGCTTTATGCCCGCAGCTTCACCGATTCGCACCGAAGATGGCCGGCGGATTTTCGCCGGCCATCTTCATCCGTTTTCACGTGTCTTTCTGTTTTAGAGTGATAAGGTCTCAAGGATAAGAAGCATGAAAGTCTCATTCCTCTACCGCACCGCTTCGGTTCTCCTGCTGCTTTGGGCTGCGGGGCACACGATCGGGTTCCGTCAGATCGATCCCGCGTGGCACGTGGATTCGTTGGTCGACTCTATGAAGTCCGTACACTTCGACGCCAACGGATCCATTCGGACGTATTGGGACTTCTTTGTGGGCTTCGGGCTGTTTGTCTCTGTATTGCTGTTGTTTGCCGCAATCGTCGCTTGGCAGCTCGGCAGTCTTCCTACTGAGACTTTGGCGCGAATGCGAGCGGTGGCGTGGGGATTCGTGATTTGCGTGGGAATCGTTACGTGGCTCAGTTGGCGCTATTTCTTCGTGATCCCTGTCGTCTTTTCCATCGCGATTCTTCTGTGTCTGGCCGCAGCGGCTTGGCTTTCCGGCGACTCCCATCTGTCGCGCCCGCCGCGGTCTTCCTAGAAAGCTGAGGTCTAGTCGCTCTTGCTTCCCGGCAGGGAGGATTCGATCCGGCGCAGGCGCTCATTCATTTCCGTGAGCTGATGTTCGAGCCGGTCCAGCCGGTCGATCACCGCTTGGTTGTTTGCCGATGATGCGCCTGCGTCGCCGCTCTTCTGGTCCCCGGACTGCGACTCATTTTGTTTCGCGGCTTTGGCCTTCAGCTCCGCGATGAGGTCTTCCACCGCGTGGGGAACCCCGATCGAAAGCTGGCCGCTCTTCAGCAGGGCCTCCATGGGCTCGATGGCTGCCGGATCGCCTCGCCGGCCGAGCGCAAAAACGGCGGCGAACTTGATGTCGAAGGAAGATTCGTTGAGATAAGAAATCAGGCGCAGCGTGATGGCGTGATTTTTCAGGTCCACTCGCCCGAGCGAACCGATCGCAATCCCACGCAGAGCGGACGGCTTGCCCGGCGACGACCACTCCAGCAGCGCCGGCGCTCCTTTGCTGTCTCCGAGCGAACCCATCGCGCGTAACGCCGCGCTTCGCAGCACATCATCGGGCGACGAAGTCGCGAGCGCGGCTTCGAGAGTCGTTTCGGCGTCGGGCGCCTTGTCTACAGCGAGCGACTGAAGCGCCGCGCCGCGCACGGTATAAGCTTTGTCGTCCTTATAGATATTCTCCAAGCGCTTCGCGACTTCCTCGTCGCTGTGGAAGTGTCCCAGCTGATCGACCGCGACGGCGCGTACCCAGGGCTGGCTGTTGGAAAGCGCGGCGAGCACTTCCTTGCGCGCGGGTGTCGCGTTCATGCGGCCCAGCGCGCGAAGGGCTTCCTCGCGCACGCCCCAAAACTTGTCATGCCGCGCGGCATCGCCCAGCGCCTTTGCCGCCGCTTCGTTGTCGCGGAGGCCGCCCAGCGCAAAGGCCGCATCCGCGCGGTCTGGAACGTCCGGGGCTTCCCGCAACTGGCGAATCCATTCTTCGGGCGATTTCTGAAAATCCACCGACTTCAAAATCTTGTCGCCTTTATCGAAGAGGACCATAAGCGGCGCGCCATCAACCGCGAAGGAAAATGTTTCATCGACCTTCGAGATCTCGATGGGGAAGAGCTTCTCACCGCTGGACGTCGTGATGGCAACCTCGATCGGTACGCGAAACAGGCCAACGTGCGTATCGAGTTTCTGCGTCTGCGTCACTTCGAGATTGAGCTTTTTGCCCGCTTCATCGTACGTGGACCGGACCACAAATCGCGGCGCGCCCGCGCCGTAGATCCATTGATCGAAGAACTGATCCACATTCGTGCCGGAGGATTCCTCGATGGCCTTGGCCAGGTCCGCGCTCACGACGTTCTGGAGACGATAGGCCTCGAGGTAATGCTTGATGGCGCGGAAGAATGCTTCGTCGCCCAGCTGCTCGCGCAGCATGTGAATCACCCAGCCGGCCTTATCGTAGACGTTGCCTTCGTATTCCACTGAATCGTTGATGTCCCGCGTGACGATTGGGATCGGAAACAGCTCCCGGGACTGCATCCAGCTGTTCTGATCCCGCCAGTAGCGATAGCTGGATGCATCCTGGCCGTAAAAATGCTCTTCCCACAACGAAGCGCCGAACGTGGCGAAGCCTTCGTTCAGCCACGTGTTCGTCCAGTCCTTGCACGTGACGAGATCGCCGAACCACTGGTGGGTCATTTCGTGAGAGATCAGGCTGTCCGCCGCCTCGGGCTTTTCGGCCGCCAGTTCCGGGCGCAGCATGTCGCGTGTCGCGAGCGTTGTGGCGCTCACGTTTTCCATGCCGGAGGCGACGAAATCGTCGACGGCGGTCTGCGCGTATTGCTCCCACGGATACGGCACGCCGAAGCGAGTAGAAAAGAAATCCAGCATTTCCTTTGTGTGCGCGAATGTCGGCTCGATCGTGTCTTCCATGCCGCGCGGGACGCTGTACGTTACGGGGAGGTTGCGCCAGGAGTCTTTCTTTTGCTGGTATTCCCCGGCCACGAACGAAATCAAGTACGTCGAGACCGGTAAGGATTGCCGCCAGGTCCAGGTTTTTTGTCCGTCCGGCGTGTCTTGCACGCTGAGCAGCTTTCCGTTGGACACGGTGAGCCAGTCCGCGGGCACCGTGAGAATCATTTCGGAAGTTGTGCGATCGTTCGGATAGTCGTAGATCGGAATGTAGTGGTGCGTGTCTTCGGCTTCGCCCTGCGTCCAGATTTCCTTTGCGCGGGCGGGATCGTCCTTGTCGGGAAGAATGAAATAGAGCCCGGAGGTCGGTTTGCCTTCGTACTTTAATTCGACTTCGAATTTCTCGCCGGATTTCGCGGGCTGCGCGAGGCGGACACTCAATTTGTCGTCATGAAGGTCGAAGGCCGCGTCCTTGCCGTTCACCCGCGCGTTCGAGACCTTGATTTCGGCGCAATCGAAGTCCAGATGCGTAACGCCGTCGCGCAGCGCGGACAGCGTGTGCGTGACGTCGCCGATCACTTTGCGCTGATCGATGTCAAAACGAAGCGCGACACGCACGTTTTCGAGGTGATAGTTGCGGCTCGGCGCATATGGCCGATCGGCGCGGGCCAGCGTTCCCAGCAGCAGCGTCGCGCACACCGCCGCGACCGCCACGGGCAGACCCGCGCGAAGCCTTTTCCAAGGCACGTTCATTCCAACCTCACAAGGAAGTCCGGCCGTTCGCCACACGTTCAATTATCGCGTAAATCGAAATTGAACTCCACTTGGCGATCGCTTGCGCGTGAGATTCGATCAATACACGGACAAGTTCGTGCGTCCAGTCGCGTGCGATCGTCGCGCGGGAACTGCGCGACTTGACTCGGTTCAAAAGCAGGATTGGGCAGCGTCATTTGCGAAGATAAGAATCGTCCTTGCGAATCCAATCGTCGCGGCGGGGCGCAAAAATATCCACGTCCACCGTATCCTCGAGCGCCACCGCGGAGTGGGGGACATTGGCGGGAATGAGCAGGACTTCGCCTTCGCCGACCAGAATTTCCCGGTCATCGAAGACGAATTTCAACGCGCCGGAAATGATCCACGAATATTGTTCATTTATGTGCGAGTGGCGCGGAACGGCCGCGCCCTTCTTCAGGACGAGCTGCGAAACCGTGGCGTTTTCTCCGGAGATCATCTGCCGCGTCAGCTTATCGGTCAGTTGCTCGACTTCGATGGATTTCCAAGACGATTTTTGGAGCGCGCTCACGATTCCTCCCCCCAATAGACCGGATTGCGAAAGCATGGTCACCGGAAACGGGAACGGCGTCAACTCTGAATCGCTTCGTGACGCTGCGGCTTCTCGGGCGGCAACCTTGCGAGCAGAATCGAGTCCGCACTAGAGACTCTGATATGATGCACCGCGCTCGCGAAATTCAAAGTGAGACAGCAGGGAATTCGCTGCTCGCGGCTCGTTCACGAGCAAATGTGAGAGAGTTTTCCGAATGCGTTTCCTTCATGCCGTGGCGGGTTTCGTCCTTTTCTTTGAGCTGCCGATCCCCGTCTACTGGTTAATCCTTCACCCTTTCAATTCCTTCTGGCGGACCCGCGTCCGCGCGGCCTTCTGGTTTGCCGGGCTCACCGCGTGGATCTGTGGTGGAGTGGGGCTTTGGGCTTTCCGCCACACGCTGCTCGCTCCGAATGCGCCCTCCTGGTATCTCGCCGTCGCCGGTTTTTTCTTGATCGCGGTGGAGGCTTATCTTTTCGCGCGGGTGGAGCGAGAACTCGGCGGGAAAAGGCTCGTCGGACACGCCGAACTGACCGGCGGCGGAGAAATGTTTTCAGGCGGGCTCTACGCGCGCGTGCGCCATCCGCGATACACGGGCATGTTCTGCGCCGTCCTCGGCGGCGCCCTGATCGCCGGAACGCCCCGACTGTGGATCGTTCTGGCCGCCTGGTGCCCGCTTGCCCTCCTCGCGATCCGCCTCGAGGAGAAGGAACTCGGCTCTCGATTCGGTCCAAGCTACGAAGCCTACCGCCGGCAGGTCCCGGCGTTTCTGCCGTTCAGATTGCGCCAAGATCAGAAATCCTAGAAAGCTGAATCAAGTCCGCGAGCAAACGGGAAGAAGAGATTGAGCAGTTTGGACACCGAGTTTCCGTTTGCTTTCAATCGCCGAAGAGTCATGACTCCTTTCGCATTCCCGAGACGCCCATGATTGCTCCATCGCGAAGCCTCCGCTAGAATGGCAGAACAGCCGCGGAGAGGTGTCCGAGCGGTTGAAGGAGCTCGCCTCGAAAGCGAGTGTCGGGGAAACTCGACCGTGGGTTCGAATCCCACCCTCTCCGCCATTTTTGTTTCCCCGTTTCAATCGCTTACAATTTCGCGGCCGTGGTGCCGGCGACGCAGCCTTCGCGGATCCGAACCGAGTCCTGCAAAACGTGGCGGGCCGTTCGTCAGGATCCGGGAGTGCGTGCCAGCATTTTTGGGAATCATCGGCTGCGAACAAAGTGCTAAGTCTGGTGCGGGCAAGTTCAATAGAGTTCAATCTGTGTCTCTTTCTCTGGGACTCGATGCGCCCTTGGATCGGTTCAAATCAGCTTAGTGATTTGCAGAAAAGTGGGCCGAATGGGGATTCACTCGGCCCGTTCGGGTGTGGTGGGAGGTGGTACGGGGCACGGCAAGTGATACGTCGGATTCAATTCCTTATACGCTGTCGCGATCCCAGGCGTCTGTTCAATATTGCACACCAATCCGCCGCGCACCGGTGAGTTGGGATTCATCGACGGCAATGCTGCGTCACCGTGACCCGCCGCGGCACAGGCTTGCTACATCCCGGTCAGGCCGTTTCGCAGGCCCGCTCCACGCCTTGTGTTCTCTATCGAACATCCAGTGCCATCTTTCCATGGCACACTCACGGATCTGGAGCCAATGCGCGAGGGCCATATAAGTATGCGAAATGCACGGCATCACATATCCGAGAAGGAGAAGAATTCCGCGAATCAGTTTAATGAGTCCGAATATAAGAGATGGTCGGAAGGTATCGCGGCCAACCAATCTTTGAAGACTCAATGGGGAATTGAGAGCTTCCTCGGTACCAACAAAAACCTGGACCCGGGGTCCGAAGATATTTCCCTGTCCTCGATGGAGGCCGGTGAAAAATGACAAACGAGAACGACGATTTTGTTCGGGAGTCAGGTGAATTGAAACGGGCCGCAAAACAGTTACGAAATAGCTGCAGGTTATTGGTGGAAAAACTCTACTCGGCGGTTGCGCGGGAAGAAAGCAGGATTGCACGTATGGAATTGGGTGTGCAATCGCGGAGCACTGACATCGGAGCAAGCTGCAAGGATAAAGAGTGAGATCTTCGGGCACGGTGCCGGGACGCTTCGAAAACGCCGCGATCAGGACTTCGTTTGGAATGGCGAACCTGACCTGCTTTCCCGTTATGAGTAAGGAACCAGCCCAGGAAAATGCACGCTGTGCTTAGGATTGTGATATTCACGTCTCGTTTTACTCAGGAATTCCATGCGCGCGTACGATGAATCTCTTCGGGGCTGGCCCAACAAAGTAGAACGGATAACAGGTCACAAGGGTCAGCATCTTGCCATCGGAATCATCCAGGACCTGCGTGTCCTCCGGCGCGACGATTCGGGAAGAATCCACGAGATAGCGGTACGCGCCGTTTAGTGTGGTCAGGGTGATTTCGTCGTCATGCTGGACATTGCGCAGCGCCCTGAAAAATGTGTCCCGGTGCCCTGCGATCGCAACGTTCCCCGGTTGCCCCGGCAGCGCCGTACCCGGGAAGTGCCCCACCGCGCGCCGCAAAGTTCGTTCGTCAGTACCTTCCAAAATCATTGCCTCAATCCCGATCCTGGCTATTTCGAGCCTTCCTAGCGTTCCCCTTGGGGCTGGAGGGGCAGGCAGATTCCCAGCGCCAGCGGCTCTGGCGCTCGCGGGTCTTACACTTTCCAATTGTTGCTGAAAGCGGCGGGCTTGAGCGGCCTGATAGAGTTTCGTGTCGAGCATCACGAAGCCGCTGTAACCCAGGGCAAGAGCACCGGCAGCGAAGAAAGCGTTCCGCAGCCACCGCAGGAATCGCGGACGCGGGCGCGGCTGGCAGCGCAGCAGAATGTGGCTAGAATGCGAAAGACACTTCTGCCGTGCCACTCTGAGTTTCATGGACGGTCGTCCTGACCGCTTCCCGACGATTGGAGATTCACCGGTGCGGAGTAGCCTGCACGAGTGATGACCGACAATCGTCTGCCTCCCGGCGTCTCGTGCGCCTTCACATCGATTGCCCGATACGCCCCGTTACGCTTTCTGTTCGTTGGCACGAAGGTGATCGTGTATTGGCTTCGAATGTCATGGGCTATCTGTTCACAAATCGGGAGAATGCCCTGCAATGTCTTGGGGAAAAATGCCTCGCCGCCGGAAGCTCGTGACAATTGCTTGAGTACGCGCGGGTTCCGATCCTCGTCGGTCTCGTCAAATATTCCCATTGTGTAAATAACCGCGTTGGACTGATTCACCAGGGACATGACTTGAGCCAAGTGGCGCTTGCTCGCGTTGTCACCCCCGTCGCTAACCACGACCAACACTTTCTTGTCCCATTTACCCTTCTGCAGTTGCTCGAGGCCGGTCGCAATCGCATCGTAGAGGGCCGTCATTCCGGTTATGACATTTCTGGAGAGTGCTGTTTCCAAGTGACCCGCGTTGCTCGTGAATGGGACGTTCACTGGAAGGCCCAGCGAAACATGCTCATTGAAATTCACGACGAATACCTGATCTTCCGGATTGCTGGAGTGAACAAACGCCAGGGCGGCGCCAATCACATCGGAGCGCTTCGGGCGCATACTTCCACTGCTGTCAATCACCAAGCCGACTGTAACGGGGATATCGTCGTGGCTAAACGATTCAATGCGTTGAAGGACCTTGTCTTCGTAGACCTGGAAGCTTTCCTTGTTCAGCCCCGAGACCGGAGCGCCTTTGCGGTCCCTTACAGTTGCTCGCAAAACGACCAAGTCCACATTCCCTTGAATCACGTACGGACCAACTGGCTTAGGTTCGAGGGTGTCTCGGTTCTGGCTTGCGCCAACACGGGGCAAAATAGTCAGAGGAAGCAACAAAAGCAGACAGTATTTTTGGACCGCATGCCGTTTCATAAGCTCTTCCGATGTTGATTGGGTCTTGATTCTCCGGGCACCTTGTGGAATCTGAGCGGCAGTCCCACGTCTTGGATTGATCCTTACCACCGCCCATGAGGACAGGTCAAATTCACCTGCCCCCGCCACGATACATCCATCCCCTGAACTAAGCAGCTCGCTTCGAAACAATCAGGAGAGTAAAACCCGCGAGCAGTGAAAGCAGCCCGATTGACGCGTATAGCGGCAATGAGCTGGCGGTGTGGGGTAAGGTCTCCTGTGCCGCCAGCGGTTGAGCCTGCGGTTCGGCCTTCGCCACAACTGCGGCTGGCGGAGCTTCTACGACTGCAGCTACTGGAACTTCTTCACCAGTCGGTTTCACTGCCTCAAGCGGCGCAGTTTTCAGGACTTCGACGCGCTCCGGTGTGACCTCAACAGGCGTCGCAAGGACAGGTTCGTCCACGATTTTTGCCAGCTCCATCGCTCGTTTCTTGGAGTAGACGAATTCCTGGCCGAAAGCGTAGCCGGGATAGAACCACGCCTTGATCGCTTCTGGTTGGCCCCCTCCTCTTTCCTTGAACGTCAATACCGTCTTGTCGGTCGGCTTCAAACGGTAGTTGTTGATTGCGAGGATGGTGGTGTAGACGTGGGTTCCCTCTACGTTTGTGATTCGGACGATATTCCGATCGGATAGTGACTCTACCAGTGTAAATGCATACGTGCCGGCGGGTAGAACCTGAGGATCCGCGCCCGGCACTTCGAACGGCTCACTGAACGTTATGACGGTTTTCTCGTTGGACGTCTGGGCGTTGACCCGGGGTGCAATTGCGAGCGCCGTGAGCACAAGGCCGCAGATCATCGTCGCAAATTTGAATCGCTTCATTTTGGTACCTCTTTCACATTTCACAATTCGCAGTATCTCAATCTCTTCTGGTACGCAGACTTCACCGCCCCACAGAAATCGAGGCGCTTCGCCTTCTCACTTTTTCTTGTTTTCGTAAAAACATCGGGCCGCTTTGGGTTGCTCACCCTTGACCAGATTCTGACTGGCAGGTGGAGGCACATCGTTTATACGCGCCCCCGCTTTGCGCGTCAGTTCAATACAGCACATGGGGCTGAGCAAAACAGCTCAATGCGACGGCAGGAGGAAAACTACGCTTTGAGGATTGGAGGTAAAGCGAGGAGATTACAATGAAGATCAATCGTGCAGAACTACGTTCAACAGGCCGCTGTGGACGGTCAAACCGTTAGAATAGTCGATAAAGCCAAGCTTCCTGAACTTCTTCATGAAATGACTGACCCGCGATCGCGTCGTGCCGATCATTTGCGCCAGGTGTTCCTGATTAATTCGTGGGAGCACGGCTTCGGCCCTGCTTTCCTTCCCAAAATGCGCAAGCAACAAGAGTGTCCGGGCAAGACGTTTCTCGCTGGAATTGAAAAGCTGGTCCACGAGATCCGCTTCGTATCGAATATTGCGTGAGAGCAGGTGCGAAACGAACAATTCCGAGACGTCATGTTGCTCGTGAAGCATGCGAATCATGGAGGGCCGCTCAATTCTGATCAAAGCACAGTCGGACATCGCCACAGCGGTGGCGATGCGCAACGGCTGTCCTGCGAGGCATCCTTCGCCGAAAAAGTCACCGGCGGCGAGCACGGCGACAATGGCTTCCTTCCCCTGCTTGGATGTAACGGCCAGCTTTACCTTGCCCTGCCGGAGGTAGTAGACAGAATCCGCAGGTTGGCCTTGCCAGAAGATATTGCGCTTGGCGCCGAACTCCACTGCCGCGTTGCCCCCGGTAATTTCCGTGAGGATGGTTTCCCAATTGACAGGTGACCTTTTCTTTGTTTTCAACGCAGACCCTCGGTAGAATCCACCATCTCCCGCTGTTTCCATTTCAAAGGTAAAGCGGCAAGCACAGCCGGTTTCGCGCGCCGCGCATCGGTCACGACATCCTGCATCAAGGTGCGAGCGACTGTATGTCCTGTTTTGCACAGCGGGCGCGCTGGTGGCGGAAGAGGAACGCCGCCCCTTATTTTCTCGACGGGTGCGAATCAACAAAATTAGAAGCTGTGCACAAGTGCACAGCTTTATGCATTCGATGCTCGTACCATGCCGTTAGTCGTTAAGAAGTGCCTGCAGCAAAAGCGAGGTCAACAAATCATGCCTTTAGTTCAAATACTCTTCACCTTGATCGTCGTCGGGGTAATCCTCTGGCTGATCAACCGCTTCATTCCAATGGCAAGTTCCATCAAGTCGATCTTGAATGCCGTGGTTGTCATTTGCGTCGTGATGTGGCTCCTCAACGCATTTGGATTGCTCCAATCCCTTTCCCGGATTCGGGTTGGATAGCGAATGTGGTTCACGTAACGCCGTAAAGTCAAGGACCACAGGCTAAGCATCGGAATCACCGGCGCGAGCTCTGATTATCGACTCCGAATCCGGAGAGAGAGCCCGCTGGAAGAACGGTTCGACCGCAAGATCCGCACCCCCTGCGAAGTTTCGTAGGCCCTGCGAGCGCACGATAAGAAGGAGACAAAAATGGTGAAATCAGTTCGAGTCATCGCTGCATCAAGTGTGTTTCTACTTTTCGGATTAGCTGCTGTCCCGACCTATTCACAGCAGGAGAAATCCGACAAACAAGAAGAAAAGGCGCCGCAACAGCAACAACAGGCCAAGCCTGAAAGGCAACAGCAGGCTAAGGCGCCGCAACAGCAACAACAGGCCAAGCCTGAAAGGCAACAACAGGCTAAGGCGCCACAACAGCAACAACAGGCCAAGCCTGAAAGGCAGCAGCAGGCTAAGGCGCCACAACAGCAACAACAGGTTAAGCCTGAAAATCAGCGGCAGGCCAAGGCACCGCAACAGCAACAACAGGCTAAGCCTGAAAATCAGCGGCAGGCCAAGGCACCGCAACAGCAACAACAGGCTAGGCCTGAAAAGCAGCAACAAGCCCAAGGGCAACAGGGCCAGCAGCATCAACAGCATCAAGTCAACTCAGCAAGACAACAAGAGCCACAAAGCCAGGGACAGCAGCAGCCGCAGCACCAACAGGCTGCATCTTCACAACGTCCCCAGCGCTCACAACAGGCAGAGGCGGCACAACGCGCTCAGCCTGAGATCCGCCTCAGTGCCCGGAGTAACGACCGAATTCCAGAAGAGCGCTTTCATTCCAATTTTGGCCATGAGCACGAGTTCCGCATTGGCAGTCCGGTTATGGTCGGTGGATATTCTCGCTTCCAGTACGGCGGGTATTGGTTTGGATTCGTAGAACCGTGGCCAGTGGGGTGGTACTACACTGACGACGTCTACATTGATTATGTGGATGGCGGCTACTACATGTACGACCCGTACTATCCCGGCGCTCGCTTCGCGATTAGCGTCGTGCTCTAGCGTTCGATCCTGCGCACGCGCATGGATCGAATGCGACCCGGCCCCGCGCGGACATTTTCAAGAAGCTAAGGATACCGCCGGGGCGGGAAACATGAACATCTGACGGATTTACTTGGAAAGGAGCAAATTATGCTTGGAACGATCTTGATTGTCATTTTGATCTTGGCGCTCGTAGGTGCCTTGCCGCGGTGGTCTCACAGCCGCGAATGGGGCTACATGCCGACGGGGGGCTTGGGTGTCGTGCTGGTCGTTGTCGTCATTCTCCTGCTTCTGGGACGAATTTAGATTTTTCGCCACTGGAATTTGCGCGCGACAGCGCGTGTCCGAATAGCCTTGCACCGTCAGCCCGGAGGTCCGCAATGGGTACATCGAGACGAAGTGTAGTCAGATTTATCGAGAAGGAAATCAAAACGTACATGGCCCTATCTCTTTTTTTGTCGAAGAAAGGCATCACGGAACATGTACGCATCGGGGAGGGAAAAGTCCTTGTTAGCCCGTCGTTTTACAAGGAAAGAATGAAGGAAGCGAAGAAGCTTGTCCATGAACTCAGAAATCCAAGCTAGGGCGCAATGCACTCAAGGCGCGGCTACGAGTTCGTGGCGGGCTTTCGTTACGGTGTCGGGACGAAGAAGTGGCAGTGGCGCCCGCCTCCGCGGCTGGGGGCGGTGGGCGATCCGCGCGGCGGTGGTTTTTCTCGTCGTGCTCCTGTGCGCCAGCGGTTCGGTCGCATACTCCGTGCTGACCCACGAGGAAATCGTAGACCTGGTGTGGACCGATGAACTTCGCCCACTTCTTCTCCAGCGTTTCCCGGCCCTCACCGAAGAGCAGATCACGGAGGCGCACGCGTACGCTTATGGAGGCGCTGTCATCCAGGATCTTGGCTACTACCCTTTTGGCAGCGCCGAATTGAGCGACCTGGTCCACTACGTTCGCAGTGGAGACTTCGTCCGCGAGTTGCTTCTCGAGAGTCAGGACGCCGACGAGTACGCGTTCGCGTTGGGCGCTCTGGCGCACTACGCGTCAGACATCGCCGGCCACCCGACCGTCAACCAGGCCGTCGCGATCGAATACCCGAAGCTTCGGCAGAAGTACGGCAGCTCGGTCCGATACGCGCAGGATCGAACCGCGCACTTGAAAACGGAATTTGGCTTTGACATGGTGCAAGTCGCAAAGAATCGTTACGCCTCCCAGCAGTACCACGATTTTATAGGATTTCAGGTGTCCAAATCGTTGTTGGACCGCGTTTTTCCCGTCGTATACGGAGTGGAACTAAAGGATGTACTGCCGCACGAAGATCTCGCGATTGGGTCCTATCGTTATTCTGTCAGCCGGCTGATCCCGGAAATGACCCAGGTTGCTCTGAGAACCCACAAGAAAGACATCATGCGCGAGACGCCAGGTCTCGCGAAACGAAAGTTCCTATATCGCTTATCGCGCTCCGAATATGAAAAGGAATGGGGAAAGGACTACCCAAAGCCGGGGCTCGGCACGCGGGTGTTGTCCGCACTCCTTCATTACATGCCCAAAATAGGCCCATTCAGGGCAATGGCGTTCAACAATCCGACCCCACAAACAGAAGAAATGTATTTCAAGAGCATCAACACCACCGTCGATCAGTACCGGGCGTTTCTTGGAGAAGTGCGGACGGATTCACTCCTGCTGCCGAATTTTGATTTCGATACGGGCAAACCGACGAAGGCGGCGGAATACTCGCTGACAGACGATGCGTACGCGAAGTTGTTGGGACAGCTTTCAGGCCGGAAGTTCGATCGGACCTCACCGGAGCTGCGCGATGATATTCTGCAATTCTATTCCGATCTCTCGGCTCCAATCGAAACGAAGAAGGACAAGGATCGCTGGCAAAGCGTGCTGACGTCGCTCGATCAACTAAAGTTGGCGACTCCGGTTACGGCTGTCGCCGAAGGCCGGCCACAAAACGTCCCATTGCCGCCCGGCGAAAGGGTTACGACTCCCCTGGCCACGCCATCGGTTACCCCACCGGCGGCTCAATGAAATGCCGGCGTGAGGTCAGCGGGATCCTTTTTTCGGCTGGTGCTTATGCATTCCTCTTTGTGTCTCTTCTCATCCCTGGCCACATCCTTTCCGCGCGCCCTGTCCCGGCGAACGAGGCCTCCGCAAGCCCGCCGGCCATTGTCATCGGGTTCGTAGGCGGCTTCATCGCGCACGATAATCCCGTCCACAGCGAGGTTCAACTTGCCGCGCGTCTGCGCAAGGAGTACCCCGCGGGCGTGGATGTGGAGACATTTGAAAGTTATCGCGGCGAGAGAGCCCACCGAAAAATCCTGACGCTTCTGGACACAAACCACGATGGAATTTTGACGACGGAAGAGAAGCAGAATGCCAGGATTATCATTTACGGGCACAGCTGGGGCGGCGCGGAATCCGTCATCTTGGCGCGCATGCTGGAAAAAGACGGCATTCCAGTGCTCCTCACGCTCCAAGTGGACAGCGTCGCCAGGCCCGGGAGCAACGACACAACCATTCCCGCGAACGTGGCCCAGGCCGCCAACTTCTACCAGTCGAACGGATTCGTCCACGGCAACCACGAAATTCGCGCTGCGGACGCAGCACGCACGCGGATCATTGGAAACATTCGATTTGACTACGAATCGAGCCCCCTCAAATGCTCCCAGTATCCCTGGTACGACCGCATCTTCGTGAAGCCACATACCCAAATTGAATGTGATCCGGCGGTTTGGGATCAAGTGGAATCCCTGATTCGAGCGAACTTGCCGCAGGGAACGCCAGGCGGGCCATCGCAATAGCCGAGAATTTGTCAGATACGAAATTAACTTCAGACATCTTCGAAAACGAGCAATAGAGCACAGTATTCGCATCCGTAAAGCTCGATACTGCAAGCTCACCGCATTCCAAGGAGAAACAACGTGAAAAGCTCCACAGTGCTTTTGGCAGTCCTTGCAACTTTGTGCGCGTCTGCCGTGGCGCAGGCCCAGGCCGCGGTTTCCAACGAACAAAATTTAGCGCCGACGTACAGCGTGAATGTGATTAGCCGCACGACGCGCGCCGTGAAATACGAGCACCGCAGCGGCTCCACCAAGATCAATTTCCAAGGCACCGACCTGATGCCGGCCGCGTCCGGTGAAGCGAAAGTGGAGAGCAAACGCGGCGCCATGAAAATCGACGCGGAATTTGCCGGCCTCGACAAACCAACGTCGTTTGGCACCGAGTATCTCACCTACGTTCTGTGGGCAATTTCCCCCGAGGGCCGGCCGGTAAACCTAGGTGAAGTGCTGGTGGGCAATGACCACCGCAGCAAGCTCGACGTTACGACAGACTTGCAGGCCTTTGCGCTGATCGTGACCGCGGAACCCTACTATGCAGTGCATCGCCCCAGCAACGTTGTGATCGCGGAAAATGCGATTCGGCTCGACACAGCCGGAACCAGCGAAGTCGTGGACGCCAAGTTTGAACTGATCGATCGAGGCGGCTACATCCCCACCGGCTATCACTTTGACCCGGTTGTTTTGAACTCCAGGTTGCCGCTGGAATTCTTTGAGGCGCGCAATGCCGTGCGGATCGCCAAGTCGGCGGGAGCAGAGACTTATGCGGCCTCCAGCTATGAAACGGCCGCTAGCCAGATGAAGCAAGCCGATGAGTTAGGAACGCGGAAGCACGTGGACAAGAAGGCCCTCATTGCCCAATCGCGCGAAGTTGTGCAAACGGCCGACGACTCCCGGGAAATCGCCGTGAAGCGCATCGACGCCGATCGGATGGATGCCGACAAGAATCGTGAGGCTGCAAAACTGGCCGATGCCCGAGCTACATCGAAGAGCGAAATGCAGGCTCGCATGCAAGCGGAATCAGCAACCGGCGATGCAAACCTCCGCCGTGATGAGGCGGATAAAGCGACCATTGAGGCGCAGAGGCTACAACACAGCGCGCAGATGGAGTCAGATATGAACCGCGCGGCGGCCAATGACGCGAATCGAGCCACTGCCGAAGCTCAACAGGGCCAAAAAGATGCGGAAGCGGAGTCCGATCGAAATCGACTCGCCGCGGCAACCTCGGACCAGCAACTCAAACAAGCCGTGCAGGATCGAGAAGAACTGCGCGCTAAATTGCTGCAACAGTTCAACGTTATCTTTGCCACTCGCGACACCGCCCGCGGCCTCATCGTGAACCTGTCGGATGTTTTGTTTGACACCGGCAAGTCCACGCTACGTCCGGTGGCGCGCGAAAAGCTCGCCAAAATATCGGGGATCATTCTTGCCTACCCGGACCTCAGGCTTGCTATCGAAGGCAACACCGATAGCGTGGGCACCGATGCCATGAACCAGCAGCTTTCGGAACAACGAGCCGATTCCGTCCGCGATTACCTCGCAAAAGAAAACATCCCTTCGGCGTCAATGACCTCGCAGGGATTCGGCAAGACGCAACCCGTGGCGTCGAATGACACCGCGGAAGGACGCCAACAAAATCGCCGCGTGGAGCTGGTGGTCTCCGGCGAGGTCATCGGAACCACGATCGGGATCGCATACGAAACGCTGCCACTGTCTCCCCGCCCATAGCCAGCCTGGCACGGAAGCGGCAGGCCCCAGCGGTTTGCGGCAGCTGGGGCCTGCGCAGGCTGAGCGGCTCATCAAGCAGGGCGGAAGTTTTCTGTTGATGAGAGTTCAGGAGAATGTTTCCAGGATCGCGCAAGTAAATGGAGGCTACTTATGAAAGTACGCCTATGGATGACAGGTAGCATGCTGTGCGTTTTCGCTCTAACCGGCGGCGCAATCCGCGCGAAGGACCGTGGACAGGATCAAGATCACCAAGATCAGGACCGCCATGATCGAGATGAGCGCGGCCAGCAACGCGACGACCAACGCGGGCAGGATCATTCAAGGTTCGATGACCACGATCGGCAAGTCTCGCGCGACTGGTACGACCAGCACCACAACCACCCACCCGCGGGCCTTGGAGATCGCGACCGGCTCAGTCCCCAATACGAATCGCGGCTTCGCGAGGGATATGTGCTCGACGGCTACATGCGGCACAGAATCCATCCGGTTCCCGCTGATTATTATCGCCAGTTACCTCCTCCGCCACGCGGCTACCGCTACGTCTTCATCGACGGGCATGCCTGTCTGATCGATGGCGGCTATCGCGTCCACGACGTCATCCACTTTGAACTGGGCCTTTAGGGTCCTTTTGGGCGAGTGGAGGCTGGTTTGATCGGGTTGTGCGGTTCTAAGGTTATCCAAAAGGACACAAAATCAAGGCTTGTTCAATATGGAACAGCTCCGAATAGCCTTACGAATGCAAAGTGTCATCCAGGGGAATCCTCACTAGCTCCACTAGCCGACCCAGGGAATTCCCGCACCGGCTCTGGAAGATATGAAGGCAATCTGCCATGACACATCTTTCTCAGAATGAAACACATCTAAATCGTCAAAGTCCCGTTGCCCGTCGTGTCGCGACCCACCGGAGGAGGATCGTGCGGATCCTCTTCGTCGATGATAAGGAATCCGACGTCGAGCGGTGCTTGCATGAACTCAAACGGATGGATTTTGCAGTCTCCTCGGATTGGGTTCAGATCCCGGCAGAGTTCGCGGAACGATTGCGCACGCGGTCCTACGACGTCATTGTCTGCGATTATTCGATGCCGAGTTGGACGGGGATGGAGGCGCTCGAGCACTTGCGTCAAGTGAACCAGGAAATTCCATTCATCCTGGCCACCAGCAATCTGGACGAAGAAATGACGGATGCGTTCATCCGGAAGGGTGCGTTCGATTGCATTGATAAGAATCGCTTGAACCGTTTGCCATTGGCGGTAGGGCTAGCGATAGAGGAAAAAACTCGCCGCGAGGAGCGGGATCACGCGGAGAAAGAACTGCGGCACTCGGAAGCACACTATCGCGCCCTCGTGGAGAATCCCTCCTATGGTATCTGCCGTTTTGACCTGGACGGCCGGTTTCTGGATGTGAATGAAGCGCTCGTGGCGATGCTGGGTTACGGATCCAAAGACGAATTGATGGCTGTAAACCTGGGAACTGAAATTATCCGTGATCCGATCGAGCGCGCGCAGCTCTTTGAGTCTTACCGACAGACTGGCCAAGTCGATCTGGTCGAAGTCGAATGGAAGCGGAAGGATGGAACACCCATGAAGGTCCGGCTCAGCGGGCGGCAAGTGAAGATTGAATCGGGAAGGCCGGATGGGTGCGAAATCATCGCTGAGGACATCACCGCGCAACGTGCATCGGAGGATCGTCTCCGGCACCTGTCGGAAACCGATGCCCTGACCGGGCTGGCAAACTACCGCAGGCTTTCCGACACCCTCGTTTCAGAGATCAAACGCTCGGAACGCACCACGCGGGCTTTCGCTGTGCTCATTTTTGATCTGGATGGAATGAAGCGGATTAACGATAACCATGGCCATCTGGCGGGGAATCGGGCGCTCTGCCGCCTCGCCGATATCTTTCGCTTCTCCTGCCGATCGATTGACACCGCGGCGCGGTACGGAGGCGACGAGTTTGCAATTATTCTGCCGGAGACCGGCCTTAAGGAAGCCAGCGCGGCCGGACATAGGATTTGCGAACGGCTTTCCAACGATCGTGAGGAACCGCTGCTCTCCGTGAGCCTCGGGATTGCAATTTATCCTGAAGATGGCTCAACGATCGAAGCCCTGTTCCAGGCAGCAGATCGCGCGCTCTACAAGATGAAAGCCAGGCACGTGACAGCCTGAGTGGTCCGGGGCATTGCCGCTCTTGGCCAACGCCGATCGCTCCCGCGCGATGCCTAGAAGACTGTACCGTAACTCGATGACGGCCTCCTACCGCCCGGCTTTGCCCGCAGCGGCTTCGAAAGTGAGAAAGAATCCGTCGGGCCGGACGGCCAGGATTCGTCTAACCTCGGTGTTCATTTTTGAACAGATTTGCCGTTTTGTTCGCGGTACAAAATTTCTCCTGCTTCCGCCGGAGTCGATTCCGGGAGCCGACCGTCGAAAGGAGCAAAGAGCATGCTCACAGAGGGAACAAATGATTTTTCGCCGACATATTCTGCCTGGGTCGGGAAACCCGTGGTTCTGCTTATGGTTATCCGTCAATGCCAAGTCCCAGTGCCTTGCAAGATTGTAAGCGAAACTGTGGGCGAAGTGCGCGTACGCATCCAGCCCGGCTTGGAGATCGATGTCCGGAAAGAAGTGATTCTGGCGATCGAAGAAGCCGCCATCGCACCGGATACCTCTGCAAATTGACACTGCCGGCCCGGGCCTCGATCGCTTCGCCTCGGGCGAATCTGCGTGGCCGCGGGAATGGTTGTGTGCGTGGTTGGTGGGCTCGGCTTGGAGCCCGCCAGAACTAAGAAAAAAGGAAAATGATCACCGGTCACGTAATCGCCGCATTCTTGCCGGCGGCCGCAAGAGGCGTGCGGCGATGGCTCTTTCACCTCGGCGGCCTGGGCCTGATTCCCCTTGGGCTCTTGGACAACTCCCTTATTCCTGTTCCCGGCATCATGGACGTTGCTACGATCGTCATGTCCGCGCGCCTGCAGCAGTTGTGGCTTTACTACGCTTTGATGGCGACGGTGGGGTCGGTGATCGGAGGATTTGTTACGTACCGGCTCGCTCGCACAGGGGGGAAAGAGGCGCTCGAGCGCAGGTTCTCGCACAGGAAAGTGGGCAAAGTTTGCGAGATCTTCGGACGATGGGGCTTCGGCGCGATTGCCATCCCTGCTCTATTGCCGCCGCCTGTGCCCATGGTTCCATTCCTGCTTGCGGCGGGCGCAATGCAATATCCGGCGAGGAAATTTCTGGCGGCGCTAACGCTTGGCCGAATCTGCCGATTCATGATCCTGGCGTATTTGGCCGCGCGTTATGGAAAGCAAATCATCGCGTTCATCGCGGAGCACGGACACCCTGTCATAGTGGCGATCATCGTGGCGCTGCTTGCGGCCGCCACCGTGGTTCTCTATTTCTGGCGTGGACGCAGGATCGAAAAATGGACTTGGAAAGTAGGCAGGCGTTCCTTTTGAAGTGCACAGTGCCCTAGTCGTGCAGGACAACGCTTAGAAGAGAAGCGTTAATTTGCAGCCCACCGTTGTATTTGATGAAACCCATCTTCTTGAATTTATTCATGAAAAAGTTGACGCGCGAGCGAGTCGTACCAACCATTTCCGCCAGCGTCTCCTGGGATATTTTCGGGAGTACCCTTTGCGGCTTATCCTGTTTGCCATATCGGGCCAGCAGAAGAAGTGCGCGCGCCAGCCGCTTCTCGCTGGAGTTGAAAAGCTGGTCGATCAAGTCCTCTTCGATCCGGATGTTGCGTTGAAGCATATAGGTGATGAAGCGGTCGGAAAACGCGGTTTCCGCGTGGAGCACTCGGAACATTTCCGCGTTGGGGATCACCAGCACGCTCACTGGCGTAACGGCGGTGGCCGTTGCCATTCTCATGGGCTGCCCTGCCAATCCCCCTTCACCGATAAAATCACCAGGCCCCAACATCCCCACTACGGCCTCCTTGCCGGCGCCGGAAACGACGGAGATCTTCACCGCGCCTTTTTGGATGTACATGATGTTCCTGGAAGGATCCCCCTGGGAGAATAGCGCCGCTTTTTTACCGAACTCGGCCATCGTCCTCGCCACTCCCGCCGAATGGAGAAAGGCTTCGGCGTCGAAATTCTCGGTTTTTTTCTTTGCGTCTGCAGGTTTGTTTATTTTCATTCCTCTCGCCTCATTTCGTTGCGTCCCCGACCGCCGGCGCCCGCACCGTGCGTTCGAACATCGGGTCGCCGTGGAATTCTGAAATCGTCTCGAGCGCCACTGGCTCTTGGATACTTGGCGCAAACATGCGACGCATACTCTTCGTCGCGTTGCCGTTCGTAGTTCCGCTTCATCTCCTCCAAATCCCTGCCGAGCGGGGGGCCCGAAGGGCTGAACCTCCAGCCGCATTCGGAGCAAGCCCAACTCTCCGTGCGCGCGGTCTTGATCCATACCATCCGTCTCATAGAGGTCTTTTCAGACTGCTACTTTCCGCTCTTTTCAGGCGATTTCTCGCCATGAAGGCAATCAGCCGACCCACTCGGGAACCAGCGACAACGGATCAGCCGAAGGAATCGCCGCCGGCCCGCTCGGGTCGGGACGTAATCTCTCAAAAACAGCCTTCCGCGTGCGATCGGCTTTGGCCGCCTGGGTTGCAATCGGAGAGCGCTCTCGGCGACCTCCATTGGAACCTGCTCAAAGTGTGTTTTCTCGTTTTGCATGGCCGTCACCTTTGTGGCTGCTTGCACCGTAGCAGCCAACGAAAGATACGGGGAAACTCTTTAAAAAATCTTTGGCTCAGCGAGTGTCGTCCGTTGCGGACGTTTCAATCTCGGTAGCGCCACCGGTCCATTGTTTATGGGATGTGATCAAACTGCGGGGCGGGTACTTCCGTGCCTCATTCTTTCTGCTGTACGTTATGATACACCTGTGATATTTATACGTGAGGTTAGTTTTACGCTTGGAGTGCGGGAGGTGTACGTTGGCCCTAAACCGAATCGCAGCGCATTTCAAGACCCTGGACCTGGGGGACGTTCCCCATTCGCGAGCCGGCAAACACAAGAAAATTGTTTCGATGATTTTGCGCGACCTTGACCAGTTGAAGGACGGCGCCGCGCTTAGGGTGCCTCTGGACGAGCTGGGGAACACCAAGGAAAACGTCCGTTCCGCGTTGAACCGCGCGACTCGAAATTCCAAACGGAACGTCGCCACGGCCACGGACGAGGACTTCCTGTACGTTTGGAACGTCGCCAAGTCCTCTTAAGCACCGCTCTTAGCTCACAGGCGCATATCCTGCATGATCCGGGAATTTTGTGTCCTTGTTCGTTGCGCCTAGCCGCCACTCCTTCGCTATCGTCGCCGCACGCCGCCGCAAATCCGTTGACGGAAGTGAGCAAAAACGAACAGACGCCGGTCTTTGCTGCGTCCATGATGCTGATGCAGACGGCAAGATAAGGATGACCGGAACCGAATTTGAAGGCTGGGACGGTTCTTCTCCGAATCTCACCGCTCCAAGAACTGATGCCCGGCTCAAACAGACAAGAGGATTCATTGCGCAAATTCAAAGCGATAGATTACACATGTGGGCTCAGTGTGGTAATTGTCGGTCTCGGCCTGTACTCGTATTACGTCCGCGAACTTCTGGTGTCCCTGTTCCTATTTGGTGCGGCCTTTTTCTTTCTCGCTCTGGCCGTGCTGGGAGCGTTTCTCATCTGGTGGGCAGGCGAGCAGATGGCAACTTGGAGTCGGCCCGCAGCACGTAACATGGTCGTGTTCTCCCGCCGTCTCATTACCGCATACGCCAGGGCTTGAGCCGCGAAGCGAAATCGACACTCAGATACGGGAATGTTCACAAGAGGACAGACGAGCGCGTTCTTTTCACGCATGATGGTCCTCGGGGGGCAGTACAAGTCGGAGTTCAACAACTAGCGGTAGTCGGATTGTGGAGGTTGTGATGTTTCGTAAATTGGCGCTTGGTGTGTGCATCATGTTTGCCGCGAGTCCGCTCTTCGCCGCGAATAAGGAACAAAAACGTTTGGAAAATTCAGGAACCGTCATGCAGGAAGTGATGGGCGTACCCGACAACATCCCGCAAGAACTCCTGGAAAAAGCCGAGTGCGTGATTGTTTTCCCATCCGTTCTGAAGGGAGCATTCATTGTCGGCGGCAGCTACGGCCGCGGGGCGATGGTTTGCCGGACGGGCGAGCATTTTAACGGACCGTGGGGTTCTCCGGCTATGTACGCGCTCGAAGGTGGCAGTGTTGGATTTCAGCTCGGCGGGCAAGCGACGGACCTGGTCCTCCTCGTCATGAACGAAAGAGGGGCTTCTTCTATTCTCAGCAGCCAGGTGAAACTCGGCGCTGACGCATCCGCGGCGGCAGGCCCTAAGGGCCGCGACGCGTCGGCGGATACCGATGCATACATGCGGGCGGAAATCCTGAGCTACTCGCGTTCCCGCGGCCTGTTTGCTGGGATTTCTCTGGAAGGTTCCACGCTTCGCCCAGACGATGACGCCAACGCAGATGTCTATGGCCGCAAGATCACCGCGAAGGAAATCGTCCTGGGACACAAGACTGCCGTTCCTGCATCCGGACGTCTCCTCGTCCGCGTTTTGCAGAAGAACGCGCCACACAACGAATCACAAAAGGCTTCGAACCGTTAGTCTTAGCTGCCGCGCTGCGTTTTCTCCAAATTCTGACGGACTCGGATAGGGAAGGACGCGGCGCAGCAAGTTTATATACCACCATCCTATCGGGACGTCTGCTAAGCTCATTGAGAACCATTCTGAAGTTAGCTTGGTAATCTTCTTTCCTATGGGAAAGGCCATGGGACTCATGGGCCTTTCGCCCGTCACATTTCCTGCCTTCCAGAATGAGTACGAGTCAAAATTCGACTATTCTTCTTCCCAATCTGGAAGAGCCGATCCGCGCTGAACTTTTCAGTCTGGAACGACTCGAGCAACACGCCGAGAGCCTTGCGGCAGCTCAGACCGTTACGAGCGAAGTGAGCCGCGGCCGTCCGCTGATCCCGCGGGTCGTGGACAACGGCAGAGTATTGCTGGAGTCCTATCGGTTGATCGCCCGTGCGATTCAGGAAGAGCACGCGATTACTCCCGCAGCCGAATGGCTGGTCGATAACTTCCACATCGTCGACGAGCAGCTTCGAGAGGTCAAGGATGATTTGCCGGCAGGCTACTATCGCATGCTGCCCAAGCTTGCTTCGGGTCACTTGCAAGGCTACCCGCGCGTATTCGGAGTGGCGTGGGCATTTGTGGCGCACACGGATAGCCGATTCGACCCCGAAGCCCTGCGGCGCTTTGTGGCGGCCTACCAGCGAGTCCAACCGCTTACGATCGGCGAACTCTGGGCCGTTGCCATCACGCTGCGCGTCGTCCTGGTCGAGAATTTGCGCAGAATTGCGGATCGGATTGTAAGCAGCCGCGTGGCCCGGCAGGAAGCCGACGCGCTGGCGGACAGTTTGCTGGGACCGGGAGGCGCATCCGAGATTCGTCCGGCGCTCGATCGGCTTGAGAAAGCCCCCTTGGAAGCGGCATTCGCCGTTCAGCTTGTTCAGCGTTTGCGGGATCTGGACCCGAAGGTCGGCCCTGTATTGCTATGGCTCGACCAGCGCCTGGCTGTTGCCGGAACAAACGCCGATGAGATTGTCCGCGCCGAGCACCAGGCGCAAGGCGCCGCGAGCGTTTCGGTGCGTAACATTATCACCAGTATGCGCTTGATTTCCGAGTTTGACTGGCAGGATTTTTTTGAAAGCGTCAGCCTCGTCGATGAAGTTCTTCGCAACGGTACGCATTTTGCCGACATGGATTTTTCCACGCGAGACGACTATCGCCGCGCCATCGAAAGCCTGTCCCGTGGCTCGAAACATTCGGAAATCGAAGTGGCGAGGCGGGTCGTCCGCCGTGTCCAGGAGAGCGCCCAGGATTCCGGCAGTGCTCCGGAAAATTCCGACAAGGTCAGCGCGGCACGTCGAGCGGAACCTGGCTATCACCTGATCTCGCGGGGACGTCCGGCATTCGAGCGGGAACTCGGTTTTCACCTCCCCTGGAAACGATGGCTGCTGCGTTTCTACGTCCGGAACGCGGTGCCGGGCTATCTGGCCACAATTGCTGTTATCACCGCTTTGATCCTGGCTTGGCCCCTGTTGTATGCCCGCGATGGGGGCGCAACCTCGCGAGAAGTTCTACTCCTCGGTTTGCTCGCTGCGGTGCCCGCCTCGGACCTGGCGATCGCGTTGATCAACCGCGCGGTGATGGGCCTGCTCGGGCCGCGAAGATTGCCGCGAATGGAACTGCGCCACGGGATCCCCGAGGACTTGCGAACGATCGTGGTCATGCCCACGCTGCTTTCTACTGCGGAGGAAGTGGCGGAGCACGTCGAACGTCTGGAAGTTCATTACCTCGCAAATCCAGACGGCGACCTGCGCTTCGCGTTGCTCTCGGACTGGTTGGACGCGCCGTGCGAAACCCTGCCCGGCGATGACGGCCTGCTCGCCGTCGCCGTCGATGGAATCAAGCGGCTGAACAAGAAATATGGTTCGGCTCCAGGCGGCGGCGAACGCTTCTTTCTTTTTCATCGCAAGCGGGTGTGGAACGGGTGCGACGGCAAATGGATGGGCTGGGAGCGCAAGCGCGGGAAGCTTCATGAACTGAACCAGCTCTTGCGCGGCTCGACGGCCACAACATTTGTGTCCGTCAGCGGAAGTCTGCCAGAAACTTTTCTAGGTGTTCGCTACGTGATTACGCTCGATGCGGACACCCGCCTGCCGCGCGGCGCCGCCGCTCGCCTGGTCGGCACGATGGCGCATCCCCTCAATCGGCCACGGTTCAGCGATCGTGAGGGGCGCATTGTCGAGGGCTATGCCATCGTGCAACCGCGCATTACTCCTTCACTGCCTGTCGACCATCCGAGTTCACTCTCCCAAAGAGTTTTTTCCGGCCCGGGCGGCATCGATCCATATTCGTCGGCCGTTTCGGATGTCTACCAGGATCTTTTCCAGGAAGGTTCTTACACGGGCAAGGGTATCTACGACATCGATGCCTTCGAAGCAGCACTCGAGGGGAAAGCACCTGACAACACCCTTTTGAGCCACGACCTGTTTGAAGGGACGTTCGCCCGCGTCGCCCTCGCCACAGACATTGAATTGTTTGAAGAATTTCCGTCGCGCTATGAGGCCGTTGCGGCGCGCCAGCAGCGTTGGGCTCGCGGAGACTGGCAACTCTTGCCCTGGCTTTTCGGGCGCCGATATACGGGGCCAGGAAAGCGGATCCCGGTCAGAATTCCAATCATTAGCCGCTGGAAGATTCTCGATAATCTGCGCCGCACTCTGTCAGCCCCCGCTGCATATCTCACATTGGTTGCCGGGTGGCTTCTGCCGCATTCCTCTCCCTGGACATGGACGCTATTCATTCTCGCGACCGTCGCGTTTCCGGCACTCCTGCCATTTTTCATCGGGCTTGTCCCGCGTCGAAAAGGTATTTCTCTGCGAAGTCATGTGCGCGGCGTAATTGGGGATCTGTTTCTCGGCACATGCCAGATTGGTTTGTCGCTCACCTTTTTGGCGTATCAGACATGGCTCATGACGGACGCGATTCTGCGAACTCTTGGACGCATATTTATCACGCACCGGAATTTGCTGGAATGGGTCACGGCAGCACAATCCAGATTTTTGGACGAGTCAAAATTACCTGCGATCTATGAACGGATGGCTGGCGGTGTTGTGGTAACCGTCCTCTCGATTCTGGGCATTGCTTTCGCTCACCACCGCGTCTGGGCCGCTGCGGTCCCGTTTCTCATTCTATGGACTGCGGCTCCTGCGGTAGCGCTGTGGATCAGCCGCCAGCCGGAACCTACCGGGACCAGGCCGTTACGCGCGGCCGACGCTCAGGCTTTTCGTCTGATTTCGCGCCGGACCTGGCGTTACTTCGAAACTTTCACTACTCGGGCGGAACACGCGCTCCCGCCCGACAATTTCCAGGAAACACCCAATCCCGTCGTGGCCCATCGAACGTCGCCCACAAATATTGGCCTCTATCTTCTTTCCACAGTTTGCGCGATGGACTTCGGATGGCTCGGCGCGCTGGAAACGGTCGAGCGCCTGGAAGCTACGCTGGCGACCATGGGCCAGATGGAGATGTTCCGCGGACATTTCTTCAACTGGTATGACACACGAGATCTTCATCCGCTCGACCCTAAATATGTTTCCACGGTCGACAGCGGGAATCTTGCCGGGCATTTGCTGGTCCTCGGAAACGGTTGCCGGGAACTGATGGGGAAATCGTTCGCGGGAACCCACCTTCTCGCGGGACTGCAAGATACGTGCCAGCTTCTTCGCGACGCTCTCGTCAAAATCACCGATGCGCCACGCACACATATCGTCACGCGGAAACAACTCAGCAATGCGGTGCACGCGATGACGGCTTCGCTTGAGTCGATGCCCGTGGATTCCGTGGGCTGGGCGATCCGCTTCAGAGATTGGAGGGCCCATGCCCAGACTGTGGCTGACATTAGTCGAGCCCTGGCACAGGAGCGCGGAGACGATCCCGAACCCGAACTGCTGATTTGGGCCGATGCATTCAAAGGGTGCGTCGAGAGCCACATTCGGGATGCGGGGATCCTCATTCCGTGGGCGCACGTGGACACGAAAGACATTCCGGGATTCATCCAACATCTTCGAGACACTGTGCCCGGGTGGGCGGAAATCGAGCAATCTCTCCGTGTCGTTCCCAAGTTGGCCGACGCACCGGACCGGTTCGACTTCGCTTTCAGAGAGCTTTCCATGCTACGCAATCGAATGATGGACAGTCTTCCCGTCGATCAAGATGCGATCGCACGAATCGATCGATTGTCCGAAGCGCTGAGGCTTTCGTCCGCGGACGCCACCGCGCTCATTCGCCGCCTTCGCGTCATCATTCAAACCACCGCGCGCGTCTTTAAGGAGATGGACTTTACTTTTCTATTTGACGATACACGCAAACTTTTCTCGATTGGCTATCGCATGACGGACGGAAGCCTGGATTCAAACTGCTATGACTTGCTTGCCTCGGAAGCGCGGCTGGCAAGCTTCATCGCCACCGCGAAAGGCGAGGCCCCGCCTTCGCACTGGTTTCATCTGGGCCGCGCGCTTACACCTGTAGATCGCGGGTCCGCGCTGATCTCCTGGTCGGGCTCGATGTTTGAATACCTTATGCCGGCACTTGTCATGCGTTCCCCGGAACGAAGCCTGCTCTACCAGACTTATGAATTGATTGTGCGCCGCCAAATTGAGTATGGCGAGGAGCGAGGCACACCCTGGGGAGTATCGGAATCCGCCTACAATGCGCGGGACGTCAACCTCAACTATCAATACTCCAGCTTTGGCGTGCCTGGATTGGGGCTTAAGCGAGGCCTCAGCGAGGATATCGTCATTGCGCCGTATGCCACCGCGCTTGCGGCCATGATTAATCCAGCCGCGGCCCTGGAGAACTTTCGCTACCTCGATCAAGCTGGAGGAAGCGGCGCGTACGGATTTTACGAGGCACTGGATTACACAAGCGCGCGTTTGCCCGAAGGGGAAACCGTCGCCATTGCGCGCACCTACTTTGCCCACCATCAGGGAATGTTGCTTCTCGCCATCGCGAACCTGACGAACGGCGGCGCGATGCGCAGCCGTTTTCATGCCGAGCCCATGGTGCAGGCCACCGAGCTGCTCTTGCAGGAACGCACTCCACGCGACGTGCTCGTTGCGCGGCCTCGCGCGGAAGAGGTAACTGCCGCGGCCCAGGTTCGCGAACTTATTCCCCCGGTTGTGCGCAGGTTTGCCACTCCTCACGGCCCCATCCCACAGACGCACCTGCTTTCCAACGGTCGATACGCCGTGATGTTGACCGCAGCCGGCTCGGGATATAGCCGCTGGCGGGATATTGCCGTCACCAGATGGCGCGAGGACGTCACTCTCGATCCCTGGGGCAGCTATATCTTTCTTCGCGACGAGCAGACGAGCGAAGTCTGGTCTGCCGGTTACCAGCCGAGCGGCGTTGAACCCGACGCCTACGAGGTTACTTTCCACGAAGATCGTGCCGAATTCATCCGGCGCGACCGCGCGCTGACAACCACACTGGAAGTGGTCGTTTCACCTGAGGATGACGCGGAAGTCCGGCGGGTCTCGATCACGAATTCCGGAATGCGCACGCGGGAAATTCAGGTCACTTCCTATGCCGAGGTTTGCCTGGCATCGCAAGTAGCCGATACAGCCCATCCGGCGTTTTCCAACTTATTCATTCAGACCGAATTTGTTCCCGACGAGGGCGCGCTGCTTGCAACGCGCCGCAGACAATCCGACCGGGAAACTCCTGTTTGGGCTGCGCACGTCGTCTCCGTGGAGGGTGAAACGGTCGGTGAATTGCAATTCGAGACGGACCGCTCGCGCTTCGTCGGGCGCGGGCACGGCGTGCGCAATCCCGTATCGATCGTTGATGGACGGCTGCTGTCCAACACGGTTGGCTCTGTACTCGACCCGGTGATCAGCCTCAGTCGCACGGTCCGCATTCCGCCCGGAACTACGGCAAGGGTCGCTTTCTCCACCATCGTTGCCACTACCCGCGACCAAGTCATGGAACTCGCCGATAAATATCGCGGCCCCACCACCGTGGAGCGCACGCTGGCGTTAGCGTGGACTCAGGCCCAGGTACAACTGCATCACTTGGGAATTGGCCTCGACGAAGCCCATCTATTCCAGCGGCTCGCAAACTCCGTGCTGTACTCGGATACTTCCATGCGGCCGTCTTCCGATGTGCTCATTCGCAGCACACTCGAGCGCTCCGCGCTGTGGGCCCACGGAATCTCCGGGGATTTGCCCATTGTTTTGGTGCGTATCGATGAGGCCGAAGATCTCGAGATCGTACGTCAAATGCTGCGCGCGCACGAATACTGGCGCACAAAGCAACTATCCTGCGATCTGGTCGTCATAAATGAAAAGTCCTCGTCTTACGCCCAGGAGTTGCAGATCTCTTTAGAGGGATTGGTGCGCGGCAGCCGGTTGCGGCTTTCCCCGGACACGGACAACGTGCGCGGCAACATTTTTCTCCTTCGGGCGGACCTCATTTCTCCGCAGGAGCGGGCGCTGCTTCAGACCGTCGCGCGATGCGTATTGCTCAGTCGGCGCGGCACGCTGTCTGAACAAATCATCCGATCTCAGCGTGCGGAAGTCGTTGTACCTCCCATCCCGAGGCAGTCGCGCCCCGCCAAACGCATGGATGTGCCGCTTCCCCAGCAGACCCTGGATTTTTTCAATGGCCTCGGTGGATTTGCCAATGGAGGCCGCGAATACGTGACTGTCCTGGGAGAAAGTTTGCGGACTCCCGCGCCGTGGATCAACGTGATTGCGAATCCTTCTTTTGGATTTCTCGTTTCGGAATCCGGCTCAGGCCACACGTGGTCGCTCAATAGCCACGAAAATCAACTCACACCGTGGTCCAACGATCCTGTCACGGATCCTCCCGGAGAAGCCATTTACATCCGCGACGAAAGTACCGGCGAGGTATGGACCCCGACCGCGCTGCCGATTCGCGATGAAGCCGGCCCCTACGTTGCCCGCCACGGCCAAGGGTATAGCCGATTCCATCACGGATCTCATGGAATTCTGACAGAACTGTTGCAGTTTGTGCCGCGCGAGGATCCAATCAAGATTTCGCGGCTCACTCTAAGAAACGAATCCGGCCGCGCGCGGCGACTCTCCGTGACAGCCTATGCAGAATGGGTATTGGGCAGTTCTCGTAGCGCCTCGGCGCCGTATCTCGTTCCAGAGCTCGACCCGAAAACCGGAGCAATTTTCGCGGGGAGCGTGTTGGGCGGTGAATTTGGCGGGCGCATCGCGTTTGCGGATCTTGGGGGCAGGCAGACCTCGGTCACGGGTGATCGGACAGAATTTCTTGGCCGCAACGGGACGCTCGCTCGGCCCGCGGCGTTGGAGGAAGGCCGCCCCCTTTCCGGGAAGCTGGGAGCAGGTCTCGATCCTTGCGCGGCGTTGCAAACTTCCATCGAGTTAGCACACGGCGCGAGCGCGGAAATTCTGTTTTTCCTCGGCCAGACGGAAAGCAAGGAACAGGCGCGCGAATTGCTGGGCCGCTATCGCACCGCAAACTTGAATACCGTTCTTGCGGAGGTTACAGGGCAGTGGGACGACCTGCTCAACACCGTGCAGATCGCTACGCCCGATCCGGGCATGGACATTCTCATGAATCGTTGGCTGCTCTACCAGACGCTGGGGTCTCGTATCTGGGCGCGCGCGGCCTTCTATCAGCTGAGCGGAGCGTATGGCTTCCGCGACCAACTTCAGGATGGGATGGCCTTATGCGCGACCAAACCCGAGATTACGCGGGAGCATCTGCTGCGCGCTGCCTCACGCCAGTTTACCGAAGGCGACGTTCAGCACTGGTGGCATCCGCCGTCGGGCCGTGGCGTGCGAACCCGTATTTCAGACGACCTGCTCTGGCTCCCTTATGCTGTCACCAACTTCGTCGAAACGACCGGCGAGATCGCGGTGTTGGACGAAGTTGTGCCTTTCCTCGATGGAGACACGCTGGCCGACGGCCAGAACGAATCCTATTTTCAACCGCGAGTGTCGGAAGTTCGCGCAACGCTGTTTGAGCATTGCGCGCGCGCCCTGGATCGAAGTCTTGCCGTTGGCAGCCACGGCCTGCCACTGATGGGCACGGGCGACTGGAACGACGGCATGAATCGTGTCGGCGAGCACGGCAAGGGAGAAAGCGTCTGGCTCGGCTGGTTCCTGCACACAATTCTTTGGGAGTTTGCCAAAGTTGCGGATTCGCGCGGTGAACACGAGCGCGCCGAGGCCTGGCGTCTCCACGTGAGCGCTTTGAAAGCGGCGCTCGAGCGGGAAGGTTGGGATGGCGAATGGTATCGCCGTGCCTATTTCGATGACGGAACGCCGCTTGGCTCCGCGGAAAATACGGAGTGCAGGATCGACTCGATTGCCCAGTCCTGGGGAGTCATGAGCGGGGCTGCTGAACCGGGCCGCGCGTCGCGCGCCATGAGCGCGGTCGATCGCCAACTGATACGCCGCCCCGAGGGACTCGTACTTCTCTTTACCCCGCCCTTTGACCGTACGCCCAATGACCCAGGCTACATCAAAGGCTACGTGCCCGGCATCCGTGAGAATGGCGGCCAATATTCCCACGCGGCCGCGTGGACGATTATTGCCTTTGCGGCGCTTGGCGACGGCGATAAAGCTTTAGAACTATTCCAGGTGCTGAATCCAATCACCCATACTTCTTCGCGTGCAAGCGTGCAGCGCTACAAGGTAGAGCCCTATGTGGTTGCGGGAGATGTTTACGCCGAGCCTCCGCACGTCGGGAGAGGCGGATGGACCTGGTATACAGGTTCAGCAGGCTGGCTTTATCGCGCGGGGTTGGAATCGATTCTCGGGTTCCGTGTGCGTGGTACGATGCTTTCCATCGATCCGTGCATTCCCCGAACCTGGCCCGGCTATTCCGTAACTTTTCGATATCGCTCGGCCACCTACCAGATTCGAGTGAACAATCCGTCCGGCATTTCTCGGGGCGTCACTTCAGTCAAACTGGACGATAAGATCATTGTCGATCGCGCAAATATTCCGCTCATGGATGACGGCGCCGCGCATCATGTTCTAGTCGAGATGGGCAGCTAACGGAATGACGCGCTTCCTCTCTCGCATATTGGACGATCCCTCGCCTGCTGACATTAATGAAGACACAAAACATCTTTTTGCCTACCACCAAGCCACGAAGCACACCTACAACTCCGTTCGGGCGAATGCCCACTATCTCGACTGGAGAAATCAGCCCGATCCCTTTCGCACCTATGAAGGCGCCCCCGTAACCATGCTTCCATCTGAACCTGGCTTCTCCAACACGGGAACATTCGGCGCGATGGGGGCGCTCGACGGTGGAACTAGGATCGCCGGTGAAAATGACTTTGAAGACCGCGATCCAATCCGGCTGGACGCAATCTGGCTCAGTCGCTTGCTTTGGCATTCGATGGCAATCAGCGCATGGAAGAAAGTCACGCATACCAGCGCTCGCTACAGCCTGCGCGTGAACCCCTCATCAGGAAATCTTCACCCCACGGAAACCTACCTGGCGCTGGCCGGGTTCGCGGGCCTTGATGACGGCTTGTATCACTACCGCCCGGATTGCCACGCGATCGAGCTTCGCAGCCCGGGCGCCTGGACGGCGCATCTGGCAGAGGCCCTGCGGATCCCGTGGGCCGCGGGATCGTCGTTGATCGTGGGGCTGACCTCGATATTCTGGCGAGAGGCGTGGAAGTACCGCGACCGCGCCTATCGCTACTGCTGCCACGATTTGGGACACGCGATGATGAGTATCCTTCTAGCGGCGCGCGCATTGGGACTATCCGGCGGCGCGATCACTCACTTCGCAGATTCCCGCCTGACGCGCATGCTGGGCTTAGCCGCAGGCGATGAGGCGCCGATGGTGTTTCTAGTGTTTGGGCCGATGAGTTCTTCCGGGCAAACCCCTTCGCTCCCGGAGGACGCATTCACTGGAGTTCCGAACGAGTTGTCCGCAGAGGAAGTGCCCTACAAGCTGCTGCTCGATATTCATCGCTCGACGATACTGCATGACTCTGCGGGGCTGCTGCCGCGTACGTCAGCGAATGCTGACCGTCAGCCGCCCCTTCTCGACGTCCTCCGCAACCCGGCTCACGATAGTAGTTTGGGAGCCATCGTCCGGCGACGCCGCTCCGCTCTCGATTTCGACGCGCGGACCCCGCCCATGGAGCGCAGCGAGTTGGAACAGCTCCTCGACTTCGCGACACGAGACTGGCGGGCGGACTGGCGCGGAAACTTCTGCGGCGAAACTAGAACGTTTGGGAAGGGCACCGATTTCGTGACGCTGTATCTCTATGTTCACCGCGTGCGTGACTGCGAGCCCGGTGTCTACCGCTGGGATGGCAGCAGCCGCAACTTGGAGCAACGTCACCGCGCCAACGTCGAGCGCGTGGCGGCTTATCTCAGCCTGGAACAGTCACTGGCGGGGAATGCCTGCTTCGCCGTTTCGATGTTGGCAGACTTGGCTGAGGCGGCGCAGCGATTCGGGAATCGGGGGTATCGGTACGTACATTTCGAAGCTGGGGCCATCGGGCAGAGGCTATACCTCGGGGCCGAAGCACTGGGCTGGAACGCCACAGGCATAGGCGCGTTCTACGACGACGATGTGCACCGCTATCTCGGCTTCCTGGAAGAAGGAGAGACACCTGTCGGCGCGTCGCTCCACGCGGCGGAACAATCGGCACTTGTCATGCTCGGATCACCGTCAAGCCGTGCGTCGGCGCAGGACCGAGACCAGAGCAAGACTCCTCTTGTAGTTTCCGAATCTGGCGAAGAGCAATTTTCCAGCCGGAGACCCTTCAGTGAGAACGAACCGAAATCAGCGCCACGCGTGGACCCCTGCACACTCCCGCAGCAAGTAATTTATCATTTCGCAGTTGGCCGCGCAGTTCACGATCCGCGACTCGAGGCATGAAGCGACACGGTTGGGATTCTTGTGGTCGGGAATAATAACTTCATTCCGCGCGGTTCTCTTACGCGCGCGGTGGCGGTTCGGCCGGCAGCGTAAAGGTGAAGACGGAACCTTTGCCGAGCTGGCTCACCACTCCGATTGTGCCGCCGTGGGCTTCCACGATGGCCTTGGCTACCGCGAGGCCCATGCCTGTTCCCGGGATTCTGTGGCGCTGGGATTTGCCGCGATAGAACTTGTCGAAGAGCTGGCTGATTTCCTGCTCGTCGATGCCCGGTCCAGAGTCGGCGATGTGAAAGCGCACGTAGCCGTTATTTTCCTCGCTGCTGATGGTGATCGGCTCCGAGGGCGCCGAATACAAATTGGCATTCTGGATGAGGTGCCCCAGGACCTTTCTCGCCCACACGATATCGCAGCGGACTCTGGCGTCGGGCTGCGGCAGTTCGGTGCGGATGGTCCGGCCCTTCTGGACGGCTTCGGAATCTTTCAAAGCGGCGGCAACCAGTTCGCTGACTCTGTGCGCCGCCGGCTGGAGTTTCACTGCGCCGGCATCGAGCTGAGCCATTTCGATGGCCTCGCCGATCACGCGATTGATTCGGTCGCACTCTTCGTCGATAACGATGAGGAGTTCGCCCCTCTGGCGCTTGTTGAATCGGAGATCTTCGAGCAGGCTGGTGGCCGCCGCTTTGATCGACGTGAGCGGAGTCTTGAAATCGTGCGCGATCGCATCCAGCAAAACCGATTTGAGACGCCCGCTCTCCCGGGCGGCCTCCGCTCTCGTGAGCAACTCGATCGCTTGCGCGCGGTCAATGGCCGACGCGATCAGCGTGGCGATCGCCTCGAGAGTCGCGCGCGAGAGAGTCGCGCCGAATGCGCCGAAACTGCCGATCACCTTCGGGCCGAGCCGGATGGCGCAGAAACAACAATCAGCGCGCGGATCGATTTCAAAATCACCGCGCGCCTGAACGGCCTTGAGCCGGCCTTCGTCAAAATCTGCGGGTTTGTCTCCCGCCAAGTGAATCGTCTGCTTTTCGCTGAGATAAAGCACGGCCGAGCGAGCGGAAAATACCCGCGCGATTTGCGCGGGGATCTCATCCAGCAATTCGATGGGGTTGCGCGCCTTCAGCAAATGCTGGCTGAATTCGTACAGCCGGTTCACCTCGATGCGCCGCAGATTCGCTTCGTGCGCCTGCTGGCGCGCTCGCGCCGAAAGATCGCTGCCGATCACCGCGGTGATGAGGAACGAAATTAACGCGACCCAGTCTTGGGTATCGTTGATGTTGAGGGTTCCAACTGGTGGCAAAAAATAGTAGTCCATGCACAGTGCCGCGACTAACGACATGAAAACGGAAACGCCCAGTCCCCAAATCGCGGACGCGCTGAGGACGGCAAGCAGATACGTCAACACAACCGTGGTGGTTCGAGCGGCTACAAATTCGCGATGATAGAAGAACGTGATGAGTCCGATCGCTGCGAGGCCCGCGGCGTATCCCGCAAGTTGCTGCGCTGGACTTTTTCGCACGGCTCATTCTAACTTAGCATTCGTTGCGTCAAACAAAGATTAGAGACGGTGAAGGGAAAACGCATTTACGCAGGAACGATGTTTCATTTATGCCTCGTTTACCGTTCCGCTGGAACCCTTCACAGCACCATGTAGTGCCGAGGAGCAAGTCGCGAGGAATCGCCGCGTGTCTGCCGGGGATTCCTCACGCTGCTCGTTCCGAGGACCAGGCGCTTCAAAGTGAACTAAGCAACCCATAAACAAAATCTCTTGATTGCATATTGCTCCGTTTACTTCGCCCGTATGTCTTGTTTATGAGTTGTTGACCTCCTGCGGCCTACCATGAATGCCTGGAAGTAGAAACGCCCGTGATTCGCGATCGGTATCCACTCCGTCCATGACGACCCGGTGGGGCATTTGATCCGCATTGACACAGATCGCGCGTTGGCTGTGCGGATGGCAAGCCGCGGCGGAGGCGAGTTGGCATCTTTAGTTTCATACACGCGCTTCGTCCCAAGGATCGGAATGAAGCCAAACGAGGGACGCGTGCTGATTGTGGACGACGACCCGCAGATTCGGCGCGTGATGCGAACCACGCTCGAAGCCAAGGGTTACGACGTCGACGAAGCCGGGTCGGGCGAACAGGCCCTGGACCTTGCCAACGCCGAGAAATTTGAGCTGATCCTCCTCGACTTCAATCTGCCCGGCAAAACGGGTGTAGAGACCTGCAGGGAAGTGCGCTCGATTTCCACTGCCCCAGTGATCATGCTCACCGTCCGTGACGCCAGCGAGGACAAAATCGAAGCGCTCGATGCCGGGGCGTGCGACTACGTGACCAAGCCATTCGCCATGGGCGAGCTTCTGGCGCGCATTCGGGCGGTTCTGAGAAGGACCCCCTCGCCGGTTCTGCCGGGAATTACTCGCCTGAAATTGGACGACACCGAGATTAACTTTGAATCCCGCCGCGTGATCTTCGCCGGAAATCCGGTGCGGCTGACGTCGAAGGAGTTTGATCTGCTTCTTTACCTAGCGACGCACCGCAATCGCACTGTCCCACATCGGGAATTGCTCAGGGAAGTATGGGGATCCGAGCACGTAAACGAGCGCAAATATCTCCGCGTCTTCGTGAATCGCTTGCGGAAGAAAATCGAAGCTCACCCGGAGGACCCTAAGTTCTTGTTGACCGAGCCATTCGTGGGATATCGCCTGCAGACTCCCGAATCCGTTGGATAAATTTTATTGATACCAGCCTGCAAATTCTCGTTTATCTAAATCGTATTTGTTTTTTATGCCTTATTGACCCCAGTAGGTCTACTTTTCGTAATGGAAGTGGACAAATGCCGGTTGGGGTTTCCACAACGGCTGAAACTTCAAGCGCGCAATCTGCTTCCAAAGTTGTATAGAAGCAAGACAGGAGAAGACCATGAGAAACGTAACACTGAAGCTGGCGTTGGTTGCGTTGGCGGGCGTTTGTGCGGCACTGCCTTCCGTTGCATCTCAGTCCTCCGCGAAAGCTGATGCGAATGGCGTCAGTATCACGGGGCAAGTGAGCTGCTCGCGGTTCGGCCGTGGCGCGGTGACTGCCCGCAAAGGAATGAGCGTGGCCCAGACGATCCAGTACTGCGTCGCATTTCAGGGCGCCGATTACACGCTGGTCTCTGGAAATAAGATCTACCGCTTGACAGGAAGTAAGGACATGCTCGCGAAAATGTCGGGCCAGACGGTAACGGTGGCCGGCCGCATGGTTCCGGAATCGTCCGACGTTGCAACTGTGGCGCTGATGGGCACGGTGGCGGTCTCTGAAGTTCTTCCCGCCAAAGATTAAGCGATGAGGTCTACCGACGCGTTTCAGCCGAGGCGTTCTCCGCGAAGAGAACGCGCGACTGAAACGCCCGGCGGAAGCAAGAACCTCCGACCCTCGGCCTTCCGCTCTGAAGCATCCTCCCTTCGCGATTGAAATTCCCCTGGTACCTGGCGTATCGTCCGCGTGTGTGGCTTCTCGACTGAGTCTTCTAGGGTCCGGCCTCCGGAACTCCGCTCGCTGAAATAGGAATCTCGTGGAATCGGAGATCGGCGCCAAAGGCGTGTAGCACGAAGCAGTGCGCCGTGCTTTCAGACCGCGATTTTTGATCGGAAGTTTGGATGCGGCGGATAAGTTTTTCCATCTATTTTTGTTTATGTCAATAATGTGGACCATTTATGCCTGCCTTATTCGTGGAGGAGTAACGTAAAAACTGTGGTTTGCGTTGGAGGGAGCGACGTTCTGCAAGGCGTACGCCATTTTGCCGAAGGCCTCAACAGCGCGTGAATTGAGGTTTCCGGAAAACATCCGGCCGGCGTCTTACAGCTGCTCGCGGAATTCCTTGCAAACGAGCGAATGTCAAAAGCACATATCGATTGGACGAAAACCGGAATGAAAACGAATTTCGTTGTGCCATATCAGTTCGTTTATCTCTGGCAATCAAAGTTTCAATCGTTGTCTTTATGCTGCGTTGACGCCGCTGCCCCTAGCTTGCACACCTGCAGTTCACTTTATGAGGAAGGTGTTTAATGAAACGAAGACCGATTTTGAGGGGGAGACTATCGGCCGGGGTGGCGGTGCTGGTCTTGCTCTTGTGCGGTAGTCCTATGTGGGCGCAGTCGCAATCGAAATCAGCTCCAGACTTGTCCAAGGAAGATTCCACAAACGTGCTTGGTAACAACAGTGAGCCTGACTTCAGCATGTTCAATGAGAAGCCAGCGCCCGAACAGCATGTCCTCACCGCAGACCATGCTCCGGGGGACGTCCATGGCGTGATTCGCTATCCGAGCGGATTGCCGATGGCCGGGGCGCAGGTTTTCATCCTAAACGCTGACGTGGACGTGGAACGCAGCACTGTCAGCGCCTCGGATGGCTCTTATACGTTCAAGCGCCTTAAGCCGGGTCACTACCAGATCGGCGCGAAGCTCGACGGGTTCGCGCCTTCTCGCGCGCTCACCGTAGACGTGACTCCGGGCAAGGACCTTAGTTTCGACGTCCCGGTAGGGTCGCGAATATCACGGGCGTTACCCGCCGGCACTTCGGCGAGCGCCTACCGCTCGTACGGCGAGACGTATCGGGCCGAGCCTGCCAGCCTCCGCTTGGGGAGTTCAGAACCCGCAGAGACGGCATCGGCGGAGCCAACCTCGACGGGCGAGGCAAGTGCTGCCTTAAACGCAGTAGATTCGCCCAAGACCGCCGAGGCGCCCGCAAGCCAGCCGATTCCCGCCGCAGTCGCGGATGAATTGGCGGCCATGCGCAAGCGTATCGACGAGCTCGAAGCGGAACTGAAAGGCCGCTCCGCGGCAGATCAACCTCCCGCACCTGCGCTGGCAACTCCGGCTATGGCTGCGGTAGCGCCGCCGCAAGGCGCTGCTCCGGCCCCAGCTGCAGCACCGGAAACACCGAAACCCGGACCCGGCCAGTTTCTGTCCACGGCCGGCACCGTCACCAATTACTTCGGTGATACCGATATTCCCACGCACCCGGCCGGTTGGGATCCGTTCTCGTACGCAGACTGGACGTGGATGAACGCTAACGGCCGCAACGAAGACAGCCCATGGTCCACCAAGTATTTCACCCCGGAATTCCGGGCTGACGTCAACTACATGGACGACTTCAACCATCCGCGCGACGATTCGATGGGCGGCTCGACCGAGAGCTTTCGGTCCAACGAATGGCAGCTCGAGCAGTTGAGCCTCGGCGGCAACATCAACATCGGCCATGTTCGCGGCAGAATCCTCACGATGTTCGGAATGTTCGCGACCACGACGCCGCGCAATGACGGCAGCACGAGCCGCGGCCAGTGGGACCTCCGCAACATGTACCGCTACATTTCGGAAGGCTGGGGCGGATACCACTTCGACAACGTCGGACACGGACTGAACATCGACGCCGGAATCTTCGTTTCCTACATCGGTCTGTTCAGCTACTACAACTTTGACAACTGGACGTATCAACCGTCCTACGTCTCGTCCAACACGCCGTGGTTCTTCAACGGCTTGCGTATCCAGTATTTTCCAACCGCCAAGCTGAAGATCGAACCCTGGATCATCAACGGATGGCAATCCTACGCCAGGTTCAACAGTAAGCCCGGACTCGGAGGCCAGATCCTATGGCGCCCCAAGCCGTGGCTTTCGCTGGTGTTCAACAACTACGGCATGGGCACGGATGTCCTCGGAGCTCCGTGGGTATCACGTATCCATACGGATGACAGCGTGGAGATCAGGGAACTCAGTCATCCTGGCAAATTCCTCGATATGGCGGCCTTTACATTCACGGGCGATGCCGGTTGCCAATACGGTAAGTCCACAAGCGCTGGCTTTGCTTCCCAGAACTGTTTTAGCGACAAGAACGGCGGGATCAAGACCTCATTCCTCGGCTGGATGGCGTACCAGCGCCTCCAATTTGACCACGACCGCTACGGCATCACGATAGGCGGCGGTCAAATGAACAATCCAGGCCGTTATCTCACCCTCCTGCCACCGATCAACGGCGCCGACGCGATTTCCGGTTCGCCGTATTTCACGGAAAACCCGGGCGACAAAGCTCATATGTATGATGCGACGTTCACCGCCGACTACATGCCTTCTCAGTGGTTGACGTTCCGAGCTGAGTACGGCTATCGCCATTCGGATGTCCCCTACTGGTCAGGCCGAGGAGGCATTACGCCTCCAGGTGGGTCCCCCAATGCCTTCGGCAACACGGGATCGCCTTCGCTCTACGTTTGCACGAACGGCTTGTCCTCCATTGTTTCCAATTTCAGCAACTATTCGGGTAGCGGGTTTGGAGCGGACAACCAGGGTCAACCCGGCGCCCCCGGTGCGACCGGAGCTGTCAACGCATCTTGCGCGGCTCAAAGCCCCGGGTACTATGCCTGGCAGCCTGACCTTCGCAAATCTCAAAACGTTGTTACCTTCGCGATCATGACGAGGTTCTAATGCAAGGCACCGCGGCCCTGTCGAGGATCGAGACGATGCGATTCGCGCGGGGTCAAACAGCAACCAACTTACGGCGCTCGGGAATCGGAATGCGTGGTGCTCCAGCGAATCATTCTCGGGGGGTTGAGGCCGCGCGGCGGCCTCAACTCACGCCGGTTTTGGCTTTCATGAAAGACTCGGCACGCTCCGCAAGCATTCGACAAAAGGCACCCATCGTGACAGGCCGCCTGAATCCCCGCAGTTCAAGAGTAATCCGTATCGCACTTTCAACGACCGAAATAGCCAGGCGCATTCGATCCCGCAGCCGCGTGAAAATGCCGCCGATCGCGGCCCAATTGGAAATTGAATCGACTCCAATCAAAAGTTCAATCGTTAGTTTTACAAATCGCTTAGGACCTGTTTATCACGCTGGAACTATCAAGAGGTGAGTGTGTATTTCATCCTGACAATAGGCACTCTCGAAGCAGCTCGCTGGATGTGGTGTGCGGCCAAGTGCCTGATCGGCGCGTTGCAAGGCCGGCCGGTATTCCACGTAGCCGGACCGCAAAGGACGCAATCATTTCGATGAACTTGATGGAAACATTTCGAGCTAGGCGGGCTTGGGTCTTGCAAGCCGGCGCCATCCTGGTTGCGGGCTTGTCGATTCTCGCCCTGAGCCCCCCAGGATCCAAGGCAAGGGAGGCGGCGCGTGCGTCCGCCGATTCGAGCTCACCCTCACGGGTCTCCGCGACGAGTTCCGAATTCAATCATCCCCTCCAGAAGAGCTACCTTCTGGATTTCGCAGGGGACCACAGCCTGAGCGGCGCCACGGTTACGGAGCAAGTTTCAAACGGGCGCGCAAATTACACCGTGGACCTTCGCCTGGCTTCCGGCGCCGAGCAATTCATCACCGTGCCGGGCCCGCCCGGCGGCTTGCAAATCGAAATGCATGACATGACCGGAGATCACGTTCCGAATGACGTGGTATTGCGGCCCGCGCTCTTCTCCTGGCTGCCCACCGTGCTCGTGAACGACGGACACGATCATTTTGCCGTGCTCGTTTCGGGCGCCGATCCCGGCAACTTCACGTCGCCCGCGGACCTGGGTTCGCGGCGCGGAAATACGCAGACGTTTGCGTGCTTGAGGTCCTCCGGGTTCAAGGCCATCCCACTGCCCGCCAGCAAGCGAACGATCATCCCGCAAATGCAACAGCGCTCGGTCGTCCGGTTCGAGCAATCCTTTGCCTGGGGCGTCGAGCACCTCTCTCGATTGGATCGCGCCCCGCCTTTTGCTGCCTCCATTTAGTCTCCCATCAAATTCGTTTAGCGCGTCGGGACTAGCTCTTACGGACGCAAAGCGTCAAGGAGTGCGCGCTGCAAGGAAGGTTGTGCGCAAATTTTCGGAAATTGTGTGGACGTAGCTGGAAGTTCGCAGCGGAGGAACGGATTTTATGCAGATGAAAACAAGTTATACACGGCTCGCATGGCTGGGTGTCGCCGCCTTGCTCCTCGGCACGAGCGGTTGCGGCAAGAATGAGGGCGACGTGGCGGCGCAGGAAGCGCCGCCGGCGCAACAGATCGTTCAAGGCGTGGACGTGACCCTTTTCTCCGTGCCGAATCCGGAGCAGTACCCGCCCGTCACGGCGACGCGGTATGAAGCGGCCTCGCAACTCGTCGTCACGGGCAGCGTGATGCCGGACATCTCGCGGAGTGTGCCGGTGATCACGCTCGCTTCAGGCCGCGTGGTGGACATCCGCGCTCGCCTCGGCGACAACGTTCAAAAGGGCGACGTTCTTCTGCGCGTGCGCAGCGACGACGTCGGAATGGGCTTTGACGCCTATCGCAAGGCGGTCTCGGACGAACTCCTCGCTCGCAAGCAGCTCGAACGCACGAAAGACCTGTACGAACACGGCGCCATGGCGCAGCAGGATTTGGAAGTGGCGCAAGACAATGAAGACGACGCCAAAACCACGCTGGAAACCGCGACCGAGCATCTTCGCCTTCTCGGCAACGATCCGGACAAGCCCAACGGCGTTGTGGACCTCGTCGCGCCGATCAGCGGCGTGATCACCGATCAGGAAGTGACGAACGCGGCGAGCGTGCAAGCCTATTCGTCGCCGAATCCATTCACAATTTCGGACCTGACCACGGTGTGGGTCGTGTGCGACGTATACGAGAACGACATGGGCAGCGTGAGGATTGGGGAAAGCGCCGACATCAAACTGAACGCCTTTCCGGACCGGATGATCAAAGGCAAGGTCAGCAACATCGGGGCGATCCTCGATCCCAACATTCGTACCGCGAAGGTCCGCCTGGAAGTTTCCAACTCGGGCCTGTTGATGCGGCCCGGCATGTTCGCAACCGCAACTTTCTATAGCATGGAGAAGAAGACGTACACCTCCGTGCCGTCCTCCGCGATTTTGCACTTGCACGATCGCGACTGGGTCTTCATTCCCACGCAGGGGAAGCTCCGCCGCTCGCAGGTGACCACCGGCGCGCAACTGGCGAACGGCATGCAGGAAATTCTCAGCGGTCTTCAGCCGGGGCAGCAGGTCGTCTCCAACGCCGGCACGATCCAGAACGCAATCGACAATGAGTAGCGAGCGCCACGGGAGCCGAGAGAACAAGCCATGATTCGTAAACTCGTAGATTTCGCCCTGAATAATCGATTCGTGGTCATCACCATGGCGATTCTGGTCCTCTTTGCCGGGGCGCTGGCTTTTCACGCGATGCCCGTCGAGGCGTATCCCGACATCGCGGACAACTATGTGACGATCATCTCCATGTGGCCGGGACGTTCGGCAGAAGAGGTTGAGCAGCAGGTCAGCATTCCGATCGAGATTCAGATGGGCGGCCTGCCGCACCTCTCGCAGCTTCGGTCGGAGTCTCTGTTCGGACTTTCGTTCATGACGCTGATCTTCGATGACGCGTCCATCAACGACTGGAACCGCGCAAAGGTCCTTGAGCGGCTCACCCAGGTGAGTGTACCCCCGGGCGTACAACCGCAGATCGGAACGGACTGGAGCCTCACCGGTCAAATTTACTGGTACACGATTCGGAGCACGAATCCCAACTACGACCTGATGGACCAGCGGTCCATCGAAGACTGGGTGCTGTACAAGCAGTTCAAAACAGTTCCTAACGTCGTCGATGTCTCCGACTTCGGCGGCACGGCGCGCGAATACCAGGTGCGCGTGGATCCCGTGAAGCTCATTTCCTATGGATTGAGCATCGCGCAGTTGGAGCAGCAGCTCCAAATCAACAATGTGAACGCCGGCGGCAGCTTTATCGAAATCGGCTTGCAACAGATGAACGTGCGCGCGATCGGCCTCTACCGCACGCTGCAGGATATCGAGAACACCGTCTTGACGACAAAGAGCGGAACGCCGATTCGCGTCAAGGACGTCGCCGTGGTCGAGATGGGCCCTCGAATTCGACTGGGGCATATGGCCCGGGCCACGCATCGGCCGGACGGCATGATCGTCGATGAGCCCGACGTGATTCAGGGCAGCGTGCTCATGCTGAAAGGCGCGGAGGAAGGGCCGACGCTCGAAGGAATCCACAAGAAAGTGGACGAGCTGAATTCTTTTATCCTGCCGGAGGGCGTGAAAATCGTTCCCATGCTGGACCGCAGCGATTTGCTGCATTTCACGCTGCACACCGTGTTGCACAATCTCGGTGAAGGGATGATTCTGGTCACGATCATCCTGCTGCTTTTCCTTGGCAACATCCGAGCCGCGCTGATCGTGGCGATCACGATTCCTTTCTCCTTGATGTTCGCCTCGATTTTTCTCCAATTGAACAAGATTCCCGCCAACCTTCTTTCGCTGGGCGCGTTGGATTTCGGGATGATCGTTGACGGTGCGGTCGTTATGGTGGAGAACATCGTGCGGCACCTGAACCGGCGCCATCAGTCCATCGAAGCCAAAGGAGACGGTGAAACAAGCCCGGGGCGGACCACTGTGATTGTCAAAAGTCCCGGCGAGGCGATCCGCGAAGCGTGCCACGAAGTGCAGCGGCCCGTGTTCTACGCGATCGCGATCATCATTACGGCCTACTTGCCGATCTTCACGCTGCAGCGCGTGGAAGGCAAACTATTCAGGCCGATGGCGTGGACGGTGGCGTTCGCGCTGTTGGGCGCCATGACCTATTCGATTCTGGTCGCGCCGGTGTTGAGCAGTTGGCTCTTCAGCAGGGGCGTCAAGGAATGGCACAACCCGGTGATTTCCCGGCTGACGGCCTGGTACCGAGGCGCCGTCCGGAAGGCCATCGAGCATCGATGGCTGACCATCGGAGTCGGGATGGCGGGGTTTCTGGTGGCGATGTACCTTACCTTCAGCGGGATCATCGGCGCGGAATTCCTGCCGCACCTGGACGAAGGCGCAATCTGGGCTCGCGGCGCGATGGCGAACAGCACCAGCCTCACGGAGGGCGAACGCTTCGCGACCCAATCGCGGCATATCTTCGCGTCGTTCCCCGAAGTGACCACCGTTGTCTCGCAAGCAGGAGCTCCCGACGACGGAACCGATACGGGCGGCTTCGGCAATACGGAGTTTTTCGTAGACTTGAAGCCCAAGGAGCAATGGAGGCCTGTTTTTCACCAAGACAAAGACGAACTGATTGCCGCGATGAATCGCGAGCTTCAGAAATTTCCAGGAGCGTTCTGGAATTTCTCCCAGCCGATTGAAGACAACGTAGCGGAGACGCTGACGGGAACGAAGGGCGGGCTCGCCGCCAAGCTTTACGGGCCGGAGTTGGATGTTCTGGAGCAAAAAGGCGAAGAGATCAAAGAAGTCATGGCGCAGGTTCCGGGGATCCACGATCTCGGACTCCAGCGCGATACGGGCGAGCCCAATCTCAACGTGACCGTCGATCGGCAGGCAGCGGCGCGCTGGGGCGTGAACGTGGCGGACGTGCAAGACGCGATTCAAACCGCTGTCGGCGGCTTTCCCGTTGGACAGGTTCTGCAAGGCGAAGCCGTATACAGCCTGACCGTGCGCTATCAGAAACCGTACCGTGAGACGAAAGAGGCCATCCAGGACATCCGCATCCTTACCCCTTCCGGCGAGCGGGTGTCCTTGGCGCAAGTGGCGAAAGTGGAAGTCAAGGACGGCGCGTACGACATTTACCGCGAAAACGGCTCGCGCTATGTCGCGATCCGCTTCGAGGTGCGCGACCGGGACCTGGGATCCACCGTCGAGGAAGCCATTCAAAAGATCGGTCAAAGCGTAAAACTGCCTCGCGGCTACGAGCTCCAGTGGGCCGGAGAATACGAGAGCGAAAAGCGCGCCGAAGCGAGATTGCTCATCATCATCCCGATCACCATCTTGATCATTTTCGTGATTCTGTACACGATGTTCCATTCGGCAAAGTGGGCGACGCTCATTTTGGTCACGGTGGCGATGGCGCGCGTCGGCGGCCTTGTGGCCCTGCTGGTGACCCACACGTTCTTCAGCGTGGCGTCAGGCGTGGGCTTTCTGGCGCTCTTCGGCGTCTCGGTGCAGACGGGCGTCATTATGCTCGAGTACATCAACCAGCTGCGCGCCCATGGCCATACGGTGATCGACGCCGCAATCGAGGGCGCGGTTCTGCGGCTGCGCCCGATCATGATGACGATGCTCGTGGCGACGTTTGGGCTGCTGCCGGCGGCCTTCTCTCACGCCATTGGATCGGACTCGCAGCGCCCGTTCGCGATCGTGATTGTCGGCGGGTTGATCGCCGACCTGGTCATGAGTATTTTTATTCTGCCCACGCTCTACGTCTGGTTCGCGAGCGATGGAGACGTGCTGCCGGAACCGGAGGCGAACTTTGAGGTTTAATCGAACGACTCGCAAATTCCTGAAGGTTTGCGCCGGCCTGGCCGCTTGCGCCGTGGTCTCCTGCATGCTGACCACTCCCTTGGCGTACGGCCAGGCCACCAGTGGCCCCGTGCGGATCACGCTGGACGAAGCGATCCAAATGGCGCTGCAGCACAATCACAGCATCATCGCGGCGCGCACCACGATCGAGCAGAGCCTGGATCTGGAAGTGACGGCCAACCTGCGGCCGAATCCATCGATCTTCACCGACTGGGAATATTTGCCGCTTTGGTCGCCGGCCAAGCAGAACCCAGGGCTCTACAACGGCGTCTCGACTGCGGATTATCTGAAAAACAACACGGAAGGCGACATCGGCCTCAGCTACTTGATCGAGCGCGGGAAAAAGCGCCAGGCTCGCTTTCAGGCCGCGAAGGACGTGACGGCGCAGACGCGCTCGCTGGTGGCGGACAATGAGCGCAATTTGACGTACCAGGTCGCTTCGCTGTTCACCAATGTCCAGTTGGCCGAATCCACGATCGACCTTGCGCAGCAGGACCTGGCGAGTTTTCAAAAGACCGTGGAGATTGGTGAGTTTCAATTCAAGGCCGGCGGAATCAGCGAGGACGACTACCTGAAGATCGAGCTGCAATTGCTGCAGTTCGAGACCGATTTGGAGCAGGCGCAACTGGCTCGCCAGCAGGGGCTCTCCGACCTGCGGCAACTGCTCGGTTACGAGTCCGTGTCCGCCAGCTACGACGTCGCTGACGCGTTCGACTACGTGCCGCTCAAAGCGAACCTCGACGATTTGCAGATGAAAGCGCTTCAGAATCGCCCCGACTTGCGCGCGGCGGTGCAAGGAGTGACCGCGGCCAACAGCGCCTTTGTGCTGGCGAAGGCCGATGGAAAGCCCGACCTGACCGTTCAGGGGAACTACTCACACGTGAACGGCATCAATGCCGCGACGGTTTACGCCAGCATCCCGCTTCCCATCTTCAATCGCAATCAAGGCGAAATCGCGAGGACGAAGTCCGTCATCACGATGTCGCAGGAGCAGCAAGCCTTTACAAACGGCCAGGTGCTGACTGACGTGAAGGACGCCCTCGAAGGGGTTCAATCCAACGACAGAATGGTCATGATGTACATGGGCAAGTATCGAGACGTCGCGAAGAAATCCAGGGACATCGCGGACTACGCGTATCATCGCGGCGGGATCGCCTTGATTGATTTCCTGGATGCCGAGCGCAGCTATCGGGCGGAAGAACTCGGCTATCGGCAGGCGCTCGCCGCGTACCTGCTCGCGCTCGAGCAGCTTCGCGAAGCGGTCGGCGTTCGGAATTTGCCTTGAACTCCGGAATTTCCACGTCGAAAGTTCCGTCGCATTGAACTGAGTTGGACTCTTAGGTTTCAGGGACGCTCAGCGAGGAGCCGCATCGATGAACAAGACGGAAGTTCGATCTCGGATTGAAGCCATAGGAATCATTCCCGCAGTCCGCGCCTATTCCGCGGAAGACGCGCGCTTTGCCGCCGAGGCCGTCTCCACGGCGGGAATTCCGATCGTGGAGATTACGATGACCGTGCCCGGGGCGCTTCACGTGATCTCCGATCTTGTGCAACATGCGCCGGATACGCTCGTCGGCGCGGGAAGCGTCCTCGACACCAAGAATGCCCGGCAGTGCCTCGATGCGGGAGCGGTGTTCCTGACTACCGACGGGCTCGATTTGGGCATCGTCGAATACGCCGTGAAGGAAAATGTGGTCGTTTTTCCGGGCGTGCTGACTCCGACCGAGGTCTTGACTGCATGGAAAGCCGGCGCGGACCTGGTGAAGGTGGTGCCGTGCGCGCAGGTCGGCGGCGACAGCTACATCAAGGCTCTGAAGGCGCCGTTTCCGCAGATTCCCATGATTGCCGCGGGCGGAGTGAACCAGCAGACCGCGACCAGCTTCATTCTAGCGGGCGCGGTCGCGCTGGGCGTCGGCGTCGCGCTAATCCCAAGGGAGTCTATGAAATATCGCCAGGCTGACCGCATTCGCGAACTTGCGCGGCGGTTTATCGGATTCGTGGAAACGGGCCGCAGCGATCTCGCCTCGCGCAAGGAGGGAACTCTCGCCGGCGACTAGACCGCGAGCAACTGGAATGTGGGGAAGAGGGAATGTATTTTACGAAGTGAGGTCGAGTTTGCGCGGTTTCGCCTAGACTTCCAGCGGATCGAGTTCCGGAATTCGTTCGTCCTCTGCCAAATTAGCCGTCGCGAAATCCTCAAGGCTCAGCCGATCTTTTGCGATGATCCGCGGCGCTGAGCTCGACGGCGGCGTCAGCCTAACGCGCAACGGACCCGCGCACGTCTCTATGCGGAGTTCCCGGTGGCTCTTCGCGAAGATCGCGCTCCAGAAGCGCAGCGCGCGGGAAAAGTTCGCGCCGTTTCGATCGGCGCGAATCGAATCGAGCGGCGCGACCGGTTGCTGTGTTGCCGGAGTTTTGCCGTCCAATTCAGTTAAGAACCAAGCCGGGTCAAGTTGCAAGAACAGTTGGCCGCCGGTCTGAACGAATCCGGCGCGAATCGCCTCATGCTTCCAGCCGCGCTGGAATTCCACGGCTCGCCCGTCCTCGATCCGGTAGGATTTCATGAGCGGCGCCGTGACTTCCCGCAGCGCGATTTTGCCCGCGGTTTCCCACCACAATTTCTTCGGTTTTGAGCGGCTGAAATAGAAAAGCGAATGATCTTCGTCGTAGCGTAGCCCACGCTTCCACGCGTGCCTGCGCAGGGATCTGTCCAGAATTTCGATAGCCCACTTGGAGCGATCGGTATCGGATAGCCACGTTGTGAAAGGCTCTTGAATTGGAACACTGCGCGCTTTTAGGGCGCGTGCGAAGACCGAGTCGCCTGCCAGCGGAAGAAGCGTGTAAATCGTCGAGTCCTTCAGCAGAAACGGCAGTGGCTCCGCGCCGCCGCAAACCTCAACGATTTCCTTTTCTGTCTGCAGCCGAGACTCGGCTGAGAAAATGCACCGTGGAGTTTCGGCGACTGGAAGGAGGTTCGAGACAACAGGTTCTTCCACGGATACCGCAGTGCCGCTGAAGAGCGCGTGCCGCTTCCATGCTGGATCCGGCGCGCGCACCTGCCTGGGTTTCGCAGGCGCCGCAGAGGCCCTGGGAGCGGAGTTCAAAAGAGAAATGGTCTCATTTGCGGCCATAACGAAGTCTAGAAATGGCGCTGTCAATAAGTCGTAAGGAAAGCCTTATCCTTCCGTTGACAACATCGCTTTGTTAGTCAATTCGCCAACAATCTTGAGGTACGCTCCTCCGTCATCTGTGATTTTGGAGCGTTTAAGTGGCGGAATGTGAACATCTTAGCTCCTGTCAGCGATGGGCACGCATTCTCATCTCTGATCCTTAGGATATAAATAAAAAATAAAGCGAGCCCCGGAATGGCTGGTGTATTCTTTCTGTGCACTCGTCACAACCCTTAAGTGGTCCTCGGAACCGGGGCGAGCGCGGAGAGAAGGATCAATGAACCGTAAAGAGATTCGCGCCAAAATCCTGGACAGTGGAATTGTAGCTTGCGTGCGCGTTCCCTCCGCGGAGGACGCTCTGTTCGCCGCTGAAACACTCGCCGATGCAGGCGTACCGGTTGTGGAAATTGCGATGACGGTTCCGGGAGCGGTTCAAGTCATTTCCGAACTCTCCGCGAGCGGCTCCGAAATGATCGTCGGCGCCGGTAGCATTTTGGACGTCGAAATGGCGCGCCGTTGTCTCGACGCCGGCGCAAACTTTCTGACCACGGACGGTCTCATCCCGGAAGTTGTCGATTTTGCGAACCGAAGAGACGTCGTCGTGTTTCCCGGAGCCTTGACGCCGACCGAAGTGATCGCTGCCTGGCGAGCCGGCTCGGACTTGGTGAAGGTTGTCCCGGTTGCGGCGGTTGGCGGCGAGAATTACATCAAGGCGCTTCAAACTCCGCTGTCTCAGATTCCCCTGGTGGCCGCTGGCGGTGTGAATCAGCAGAACGCGCTCGGTTATTTGACGGCTGGCGCAACCGCGCTGGGCATCGGGCAGGCGCTCCTTCCGTGGGAAGCGGTGGCGCTGCGGCAATCGAGCCGCATCCGGGAGTTGGGGCGCAGGTTCCTCAATATAGTGAGCGCGGGGAGGAAGGATCGGGTTGGTGGGACAGCAGTATCCGAGACACCGGTCCGCGTGCACCGGCCGCATTTTGCCGAAGTGGCCGAGCGGTAGCCTCAGCGGCGATTCATGCAGCGCACCAGGAATGGGCTGCTCGGGCAGGTTCTGACGCAATCCTAACAATCCTCCTGAAAATCTTGCTTATTCAGAAGAGCTTCTCGCGCGCAATTTCGTGTAATTCCTCTTTCTTCCTTTTCTCTTGATACGTCGCCGCGGCAGGCTGTTCCATCCGCATCGAAGTGCCATGAGGGGTGGGGCGATTGCCAGCCTTACCCCCTATGGTTCGATCCACGGAGTTCCGCGAGTCAGTACAGTTTGGCTTTGAAGGAGAAGTCAACAGTCTGCGCTTGCTGACCTGCGATCGTGATGTCTTGCGACTTCGTCCCGTAAGTCTCGTGCCATGCCGTCAGCGTGTATTTCCCCGGCGGGAGATCGGGCAGCTTGAACGTGCCATCCTCTCCCGTGACTGCGTAGTGCGAGGTCTTCATCACCGCAAAGGTCGAGTGCATCCAGGCATGGACGTTGCACTTTACGGGGATAAATTCCGCCTTGTCGAATTTCTGTATGATGGGCGGGGTACCCGCGGGCTGGGCGCGGTTCCACTCGTGATTGATCTTAGCGAGCGGATGAATGTTGTGGGAAAGAGGATCGTCGTTTTCAATCCTGAGTTCTTGATTCACCATCATTGGCACAAGGTGCGGCAAGTACTGGCAGCCCTTCTGTACGAGGCTAACCGGCTGAGTAGGAGCGCCATCTTCGTCGGGCGCGCCTTCCGAAATGTAAACGACGGCGTTCTCCAGCGCGTTTCCGGAACCTACCACAACGGTTTCCGTCGTGATCGGCGTTGCATGCTGCTTCGCGCAGTCAGGCTCCTTGGACATATCGATGGGCAATGGCTTGGCCGGCGTACCGTCAATGGTGACTTTTCCGCTGATCGAACCCCCGCCCGGCCGGGCGGGCGCCATGGCGCTGCCGAGCGCGACGCAAAGGACGATGAAGCTGATTCTGGTAATGCTCATTTCATTTCTCTCCTTCTCCGACCATCACTGCGATAGCTGATTGTTGTTTGAGCGCTTCTCTCCTGTGTTTTTCCCTGGGCCTGCGGGGGCAGTCTCGTTCACAAATTTGTCAGGCCGCCAGAACAAACTGGCGCGCGGTGCCGCCGGTCGTCATCGGAGCGCCGCCGCGTTATCGGCAGCTGCGTGCGAGACGAGATACCATTCCGCCGTGGGCGTGCGGAGATATTTCAGCCGAGCGCGCATGACTCCTGCCGCGGCGGTGTTTCCGAGCTTTTGCTGTGTGATCATAAGCTGCCGAACGACCAATGGATTTTGCGGATCGGCGGCCAGTTCATCGGCGGCGTTGGCGAGGTCGCCCTCGGCGATCAATTCATAGCCGTGACCGGATTCGTAGATGTTCTCGACGATGGGGTCGCGAGTCTTGCTGGCTAAGTCGCCCAGCTCGTGTACGGCGTCCGCCGCGGGCTTCGCCTGGCCCATCAGGGCGTGCACTCGGGCTTGCTCGCGCCAAACGGCGGCGAGCGAGATGTTGCGGTCCGATTCGCTCATGCCGGCGACCGCTGAATGGAGGAGCTGTTCCAGGGATTCGAGCTGGAGCAATTCCTCATCGGCATCCGCAGCCAGCAGAACCCGCGCAAATCCGACCTCGGCCTCCGCGTAGGCTTGCTTCTGATTCCTGGCTTCCTCGGACAAGGCCAGCAGAGCCTTCCGGCCCTGGTCCGCGTGGCCTTCCCAGAAAAAGACGAGGCGTTTTTGACACTCGGCGTGGAAACGCTCGCGAGGCGACTGCGCAG
>Ga0210401_10000053_pt1 | contig 129589 bp, 115 predicted proteins | sample IncBWH32MmetaG_FD_150866 | JGI IMG/M metagenome (GOLD analysis project Ga0210401, IMG submission 150866) | Forest soil microbial communities from Barre Woods Harvard Forest LTER site, Petersham, Massachusetts, United States - Inc-BW-H-32-M | ecosystem: Environmental > Terrestrial > Soil >...
GTTCCAGGCCTCCTCGGAGGACATCGCGCGCATCGTCCATGCCCACCCGACGCTGTCCGAAGTCACGCGCGAGGCAGCGCTGGCCGTGGACGGCCGCGCGCTGAACATCTAGGATCTCTGCGGCGGAAGGTGTTCTCCCTCTCCCGCGGGTGCCCGGCCTCGGAGCGCGTTTTCGCACCGAAGTAGTCTTCACGGGCCGCTCGCAGATTCATGCTGGGGCCGCGTTTCTCGCGTCATTCAGAGGCGGTCGATGCGAAACTCCTGATCCGAAATTCTGCTCGACGCGATGCCGCCCCAGACCCGCCTCGCCGACCTCGTCCAAGCCTCCGCCACCGTTGCCCGGACCGCCAGCCGGCTGGCCAAGCGCGACGCGATCGCTGCGTGCCTGCGCGCGGCGGCTCCCGAGGAGGTCGAGATCGCGGTGGCATTCCTGTCCGGCGAGATGCGCACCGGCCGAATCGGCATCGGCTACGCGACGCTGAGCGAGCTTCGCAACACGGAGGCCACGGCTGCCCCTTCACTGACGCTGCTCGAGGCCGACTCGGCGCTGGCGCAGATCGCCGCGACCACGGGCAAGGGCTCGACGGCGGCGCGCTCAGAGCAGCTGGCGCGACTGTTCGCGCGCGCCACGCGTGCCGAACAGGATTTCCTGGTCCGGCTGCTGGCGGGCGAACTGCGCCAGGGTGCACTCGAGGGGGTGATGGTCGAGGCGGTCGCCGCGGCCGCTTGCGTGGACGAGTCCGAAGTGCGGCGCGCCACGATGTTCTCCGCAGACCTCGGCGCCGTCGCACGCGTGGCCTTGACCGAAGGCGCGCCGGGCCTGGCGGAGTTCTCGATCCGGATCGAACGGCCGGTGCAGCCGATGCTGGCGCAAACGGCCGAGGACGTCGCCGACGCGCTGGGCCGCCTCGGCACGGCTGCGCTGGAGTGGAAGCTCGATGGCGCTCGCGTGCAGGTGCACAAGGCGGGCGAGGTGGTGCGCATCTTCACCCGCCGTTTGAACGAAGTCACCGACGCGGTGCCGGAGCTGGTCGAAGCGGTGCGGACCCTGCCGTCGCGCGAGCTGATCCTGGACGGGGAGGCGATCGCGATCGGCCCCGGCGGCGCGCCGCAGCCGTTTCAGGTCACGATGCGCCGGTTCGGCCGCAAGCTCGACGTTGCGGCCATGCGGTCCGAGCTGCCGCTGACCGCGTTTTTCTTCGACTGCCTGCAGCGCGACGGCGAATCACTGGTCGACCGGCCGGCGCGGGAGCGCTTTGCGGTGCTCAGCGAAGCTGTGCCCGCGCCGCTCGTCGTGCCGCGGCTCGTCACCAGCGATGCGGCGGTCGCCGAGGCGTTCTACCGCGACGCGCTCGCGCACGGCCACGAAGGCGTGATGGCCAAGGCGCTCGATGCGCCGTACGAGGCCGGCCGCCGCGGTGCGAGCTGGCTGAAGGTCAAGCGCGTGCGCACGCTCGACCTGGTCGTGCTGGCGGCCGAATGGGGCCACGGCCGGCGGCGCGGCTGGCTGTCGAATCTGCATCTGGGCGCCCGCGACCCGGCCGGCGGATTCGTGATGCTCGGCAAGACGTTCAAGGGGATGACCGACGAGCTGCTCGAGTGGCAGACAAGCGCGCTGCAGCAGCGCGAGGTGTCGCGCGACGCCTACACGGTCTACGTGCGCCCCGAGCTCGTCGTCGAGGTCGCGTTCAACGATCTGCAGGTGAGCCCGCAATATCCCGGGGGACTGGCGCTGCGGTTTGCGCGCGTGAAGGGATACCGGACCGACAAGCAGCCGGAGCAGGCCGATACAATCGAGACCGTGCGCCAGTTCTATGCGCAGCAGGTGGCCCATGCCGGCGCCTGAACCGATGACCGTGCTGGAAGCGTTCGAGCGGGCGCTGGCCGCGCGCGGCTTCCACGCCGACCCGTCGCAGCGCCAGGCGGCATTGCGGCTGCAACGGTTGTACGAGGAGTGGATCGAGTACAAGTCGCACCGCTCCAACGCCGTCACGCGGCTGCTGGCTCGACCGCCGATTCCCCGCGGGGTCTACCTGTGGGGAGGGGTGGGGCGGGGCAAGAGCTTCCTGATGGATTGCTTCTTCGGGGCGGTGCCCCTGGTGCGCAAGACGCGCGTGCACTTCCACGAATTCATGCGCGACGTGCATCGCCAGATGCAGGAAGTCAAAGGGGCAACCGACCCGCTCGATGTGGTGGGCTTCAGGCTGGCGCGGCGCAGCCGGCTGATCTGCTTCGATGAGTTCCAGGTGTCGGACATCGCCGATGCGATGATCCTGCACCGCCTGCTGAGCAGGCTGTTTCAGCTCAGGGTCGGCTTCGTGATGACATCCAATGATGCACCCGACCGCCTCTATCCGGACGGACTGAACCGTCAGCGGCTGCTGCCGGCGATCGAATTGCTGAAGGAGCGCCTCGACGTGGTGCAGGTCGATGGAGGAGTCGACTACCGGCTGCTCGCGATGCAACAGGTCGATGCCTATGTGACGCCGCTGGGCGAGTCGGCCGAGCGGCGGCTGGCGGCGGCCTTCGCGCGCATTGCCGAGGTCGACGATCAGGAGCCCGTGCTGCGGATCGAGGGGCGCACGATCCGGGCCCGACGGCGGGCCGGAGGCATCGTCTGGTTCGAGTTCGCCGAGTTGTGCGGAAGCCCGCGCTCGTACAACGATTACCTGGAGATCGCATCGCAGTTTCATACGGTCGTGCTGTCGAACGTGCCTTGCCTGGCGGCGGCACAGTCGTCCGAAGCGCGCCGGCTGACGTGGCTGGTCGACATCCTGTATGACCGCGGCGTGCGGCTGATCGTTTCGGCACAGGCCGCACCGGCTGATCTGTACCGGGGGGGCGGCGTCCTGCAAAAGGAGTTCGAACGCACCGCTTCGCGACTGATCGAAATGCAGTCCAGGGAGTACAGTCGGGTTCGTCAGGCAACTGCCAGCGCGGTTCAAACGTAAGGCTGCGCCACCGATGCTCGTTCGTCCTTCACTGATGCGGATGCGGCTCGCGCTGGCGTCCTGCGCCCTGGTCGGGGTCGTATCGGCGGCGCCGCCAGCGGTGAACCTGGACCAGCAGTACCCGGCCGGCAGCATCATCACCCAGAGCGGCGCCGAGCAGGCCCTGGTCGATGCCGACGCGGCGCAAAAAACGATCGACGCGCAGTACAAGGCCGAACGCGTCCGCTGCGCTCATGTGGTCCTGGTCACCGACTGCCAGGACAAGGCGCGCCGCGCGCACACGCGGGGCCAGGGCCAGGTGCACCGGGTCCAGGTCGAGGCGCACGATCTGCAGCGCAAGCTGGCCGCGCAGCAACGCGCTGTGCAGCGCGACGCTCAGCAGGTCCAGCAGCAGCACGAGGAAGCCGCGCGCCCGGAAAAGGAGCGCGCCGCGCAGCAGGCTGCGCAACAGCGCGCCGCTCAGGCCGCGGACCGCGCCAAGGACGCGCTGCGCCAGCAGGCGCAGGCACCGGCCAACCGCCAGAGCTACGAGCAGCGCAACGCGCAGCACGAGCACGATGTGGCCCAGCAATCCAGCGTGCAGATCCGCAACAGCGCCGACAATGCGCGGCGCTACAAGGAAAAGCAGGACAACGCGAAGACCTACGCGGCCACCCGCGCCCGCGAACGCGAGCAGAGCCAGAAGGAACGCGAGGAGCGCGAGCGCAAGCGCAAAGCCCAGATGACCCAGGACGCGGCCAATTCGCCGCCGCCGGCCGATCCGGGCGCGGCTAAGACTGGCGCAGTTCCGGAACCGTGAACTTCGGAATTTCCGCCGGCAGTTCGAGCTTCACGATCGCCAGCGACAGGTTGTCGCCACGGCCCTCGGAGCGCTCGCGCGCCAGCTTGACCAGTTGCTTGGACGCCTCGCTGGGAGACAGCCGGTCCAGCGTCGAGGCGATTTCGGCATCGTCGAAATAGGCCCACAAGCCGTCGCTGGCCAGTAAAAAGGCGTCGTCGACGCGCAAATCGCGCGTTTCGTTGATTTCGAGCTTCAATTCGTTCCGGATTCCCAGGGCGCTGAACAGCACGTTTTTGTAATGTTGCGCCGCAACTTCGGCCTCCGCATGCCGGCCTTCGGCCGTCAATTGGGACGCCACCGTGTGGTCGGTGGTCCGATGGATCACGCGCCCGGCCCGGCACCAGTACAGCCGGCTGTCCCCAGCATGTCCCCAGATTGCGAAATCGCGTTTCACGATCAGCACCGCGATCGTGCTGTGGGGCTCCTTTTCGCTGGACAGGGCACTGAGCCGGATGACGGTATGGGCTTCGGCGGCGATCTGCCGCAGCAGATCCGGCAGGGTCGCGTCCCGTTCCGACAACTCCTTGAAAAGATTGGTCGCGGTCGAAATCACCTGGTCGGAAGCCATCCGACCGCCGGTGCGCCCGCCCATGCCGTCGGCCACGACCGCCAGCAGTGCACCCGGGTTTCGCTCGCTGGTCAGGATCGCGACCCGGTCCTGCTGTTCGGACCGGTCGCCCAGATGCTCGCCGATGGCCGCGCTGACCTTGAACTGAGGCTGATTCACGAATCGAATGTTAGGGCCGAACCCGGCCGCCCATCTGCGAGAATCGCCCGGCGGGCGAGCCCTTTTCCGCGGCCTGCTAGCATTCCGGAATCGAGGCCGTGGTGGCGCCCCGCGTACCCCCATGGATGAGGAACAGATCAAGCGCCGGATCGTCGAGCTGCAGATCGAGCACCGCGATCTGGACGATGCGATCGAGCGTCTTTCGCAGCAGCCGGGTGTGGACGAGCTCAGGTTGCGGCGCCTGAAGAAACGCAGGTTGATGTTGCGCGATTGCATCGCCAGGCTGCAAATGGAGCTCGTGCCGGACATCCCGGCCTGATGGCCGCACAGCGGGTCGATCCGGATTCTGACGCCTTCGCCGAGGCTTCGGCGTCCGGCCACGACGTACTGGCCCGGCGGCAGCAGGTCGCCGATGCGTTCGCACCCGGCGGCGCGCTCGCGCGTTCGGTGCCGGGTTTTGTTGCCAGGCCGTCACAGCAGGACATGGCGCTGGCCGTGTTCGATGCGATCGTCGAGCGCGGTACCCTGATCGCCGAGGCCGGAACCGGCACCGGCAAGACCTTCGCGTACCTGGTCCCGAGCCTGCTCGCCGGCGGCAAGGTGCTGGTGTCGGTCGGCACCAAGACGCTGCAGGACCAGATCTTCGACAAGGACCTGCGGATCGTCGGTCGCGCGCTGCAGATGCACACCGACGCGGTGCTGCTGAAGGGCCGGCAGAATTACATCTGCCTGCACCGGCTGAACCGCGCCCTGGGCGAGGGCCTGCACGACACGCGCGAAGCGGCCGCCCATCTGCACCAGATCGAACGATTTGCCCGCGCCAGTTCCAGCGGCGACCGGGCCGAGCTGTCGACGGTTCCGGAAACGGCAGGCATCTGGCACGCGGTCACGTCGACCCAGGACAACTGCCTGGGGGCCGAATGTCCGCAGTTCGAGCCGTGTTTCGTGTACCGGGCCAGGCGACGCGCCCTCGCGGCCCGGGTGGTCGTGGTCAATCACCACCTGTTTCTGGCCGATATGGCGCTGCGCGACGATCGATTCGGAGAACTGTTGCCGGCCGCCGATACGGTCGTGCTGGACGAAGCGCACCACCTGCCGCGGATCGGCACCGAATTCTTCGGCGAGGGCTGGTCCCTCGCCCAGGTCGCCGAGCTGGCCTCGGACGCGCTGGCGAGCGGCCTTCACGCGGCCCGGGACGGTGCCCCGTGGGTGGACCTGGCGCGCTCGCTGGAGCAGGCGGCGCGTGCGATTCGCGCCATCCTGGCGCAGGGCGGGCTGGAAGCGGGCTCGCGCATTGCGCTGGAGCGCTTGGCCGACCGGCCCGCGCTCGCCGCGGCGCTGGATACGCTGGGCGAGCGCGCCGAGCACCTCAATGCCGCACTCGAGCGCAACAGCGGGCGCGATCCCGAGCTCGACCTGCTGGCACCGCGGCTGCAGCGGCTGCGTGCACTGCTGCAGGACTGGCGCCAGGCCAGCGCAACGGCGACGCAGGCCGAGACGGCCGACGAGGTGGTCCGATGGATCTCGGCGTCCTCGGCCGGCGCCCAGTTTCATGCAACCCCGCTGTCGATCAGCGCCTCGTTCGCACGGGCGCGCGAGCGCGCCTCCCAGGCCTGGATCCTGACGTCGGCCACGCTGACCGTGGCGTCGCGTTTCGATGCGTTTGTGGGCGAAATCGGCTTGAGGGCGACGACGCGCCGCTGGGACAGCCCGTTCGACTTTCCGTCCCAGGCCCTGCTGTACCTGCCTGAGCCGCTGCCGTCTCCGGACGGCGAGCGCTTTGCCGAAGAGGTCGCCGACGCCGCCTGGCCGGTGATTCGCGCCAGCGGCGGGCGAGCTTTCGTTCTGTGCGCTACCTTAAGAGCGGTCGAACGGGTCGCCGCCCGGCTGCTGGAACGGATGCGCGAATCCGGCGTCGAGCTGCCGCTGCTGATCCAGGGGCAGGGCACGCGCCGCAACCTGCTGCAAACGTATCGGGCAACAAGCGGGGCCGTTCTGGTCGGCTCGATCAGCTTCTGGGAGGGCATCGATGTGCGGGGCGATGCCCTGTCGCTGGTGGTGATCGACAAGCTGCCTTTTGCGCCTCCGGACGATCCGCTGGTGCACGCACGCGTGCGCAAGCTGCGCGGCGAAGGCCGAAATCCGTTCGTCGAATTCCAGCTGCCGCAGGCGGTCACGCTGCTGAAGCAGGGTGTCGGGCGCCTGATACGCGACGAGCGTGACCGCGGTGTGCTGATGATCCTGGACGGCCGGCTGCTGAGCAAGTCGTACGGCAAGATCGTATTGGACAGCCTGCCGCCGTTCGCGCTGACCCGCGATCAGGCGGCGGCCTGTGCGTTCTTCAAGGGTTCTTGACCGCAACCGGCGCCGGGTAGTTCAGCTGAAGGACCCTCTCGGCGTCGGCTTGCAGCTCCATCAGACCCAGCGACCCGTACGAGCGCGCCATCAGTTGCAAGGCCTCCTGCTGCGAGGCCGAGCCGGGGAAATCGTGCAATGCGCCCTGCGCGCGCTCGATCGCGGCCAGGTACGCGCCGCGACGGTAGTAGTAGTCGGCCACCCGAACCTCGTGCCCGGCCAGCGTGTTCAGGAGGTATTGAAGGCGCAGGCGTGCGTCCGGGGCATAACGGCTGTTGGGGTAACGCGAAAGCAGCTCTTTGAAGGCCTCGAACGAGTCGCGCATCGCCTTGGGATCGCGCTCGCTGACCCGGTAGCCGACCAGCCGGCCGATCAGCGCCGGCGGCTCGATGAAATTGATCAGGCCCTTCAGGTAATAGACGTAGTCCGCGTTCGGATGGCTCGGGTTTGCCTTCAGGAATCGATCGACCGTATCGAGCGCGTCGGCCGTTTCGCCTTCCTTGTAATAGGAGTAGGCGATTTCGATCTGCCCCTGCTGCGCATAGCGCCCGAACGGATAACGGCTCTCGAGCTTTTCGAACAACTCGCGCGCGTGGTTCCAGTTGCCCGCCAGCAGCTCCGTATGGCCCTCCTTGTACAGGCGCTCGGCGTCCCACTTCGAGGTAGCATCCTTGGTGACGGAGCCGCACGCCGACAGCGCCAGCAGCATCGCCAGCGCAACGGCGCGCCCGAGCGCCCGGGGCGGTGTGGCGAGGCGTGGTCTTCCGCGGCAGATGATCGTATCCATGGGACGGGGGCATTATATCGATCGGCACGGAGGGGCGCGGATTTCGGTCGAACAAATCCCTGACGAGGAACCGGAGGTGCCGGACCAGGCGGCCACGGGGCCGGCCTGTTTCACGGTGGGCCTGGAGCATGGCGGCTGGCGGCTGGACCGGACCGTAGCGGCCAACCTGCCGTCGATTTCGCGCAGTCGCATCCAGGGCTGGATCGAGCAAGGCGCCGCTCGGATCAATTCGCAACCGGCCCGCACCCGCGATCGGGTCAGCGCGGGCGACCGGATCGAAATCGAATTGCAGCCGTCGCCCGAAGCCTCGGCGTTCAAGCCGGAGCCGATCGAGCTGTCGATCCTGTACGAGGACGAGCTGCTGATCGTGATCGACAAGCCGGCCGGGCTCGTGGTGCACCCGGGCGCCGGCAATTGGAGCGGAACGCTGCTGAACGGGCTGCTGGCGCATCATCCGCCCCTGGCCGCGGTGCCCCGGGCCGGTATTGTTCATCGGCTCGATGCCGGCACCTCGGGGCTGATGGTGGTTGCGAAGACGAGCAGCGCGCAACTCGATCTGGTGCGTCAGCTGCAGCAGCGCACCGTCCTGCGCGAGTACTGGGCGGTCGTCACCGGCGTGGCTCCAGCCGGCGCAACGATCGAGGCCGCGCTGTGGCGCGACCCGCGCAATCCGCTGCGCTTCCGCGTCAGTTCGCGGGCCGACGCCCGCTTCGCGCGCACCCGTTTTCGCCGCATTGCGGTTTCCGAGCCGCAGGCCGGCGGCACCGGCGTGGCGTTGAGCTGGCTTGCATGCCGTCTGGACACCGGCCGCACCCATCAGATCCGGGTGCACCTGGAATCGATCGGACATCCGCTGGTGGGCGATCCGCTGTACTCGATGCGCCGTCCGGTCGTGTCCGGCAGCGCTTTGCGCCTGCAGCGCCAGGCTTTGCACGCCTGGCGCCTGTCGCTGAAGCACCCGGCGCAGGCGCGCACGATGACCTGGGTGCGGCCACCACCGGATGACCTGGATGGACTGATGCGGTCGGTCGGGTTCGATCCGGACCGGCCGGCGGATGTGTTCGATTCTGACGCGGCGCCATGAGCGAACGCCTGCAACATCCCCTCGCGCCGGCGCCCATCCCGCCGGATTGGATCGTTCCCGACTGGCCGGCGCCCGACACGGTGCGCGCATTCGTAACGACCCGGCGCGGTGGCGTATCCGAGGGCACCTGGGGCGCCGGGCAGCACGGGGGGATGAATCTTGGCTTCAGCACCGGCGATGAACCGGAACGGGTCGAGCGCAACCGGGCCTTGCTGGCCCGCTACCTGCCCGCGCCGCCTTGCTGGCTGTCGCTGCAGCACGGCTCCGTGGTGGTCCGGGCCGAGACGGTCGGCCCGGCATCGGCCGCGGCCGACGCATCGATCGCCAGCACCCCGGGCGTGGTCTGCTGCGTCACCGTGGCCGACTGTCTTCCGGTGCTGCTGGCGGACCGCTCCGGACGCGTGGTTGCGGCGGCCCACGCCGGCTGGCGCGGGCTGGCGGCCGGAATCGTCCAGGCGACCGTGTTGGCGATGCACCGCGCAGCCGTGTCGATCGGGCCGATCGACGCTTTCCTGGGGCCCTCGATCGGCGCTTCCGTATACGAAGTCGGGGCAGAGGTGCTGCACGCGATGCGCCGTTCGCTGCCGGACGCGGAGGCGGCCTTCAGGCCGCTTGCGAGCGGAAAGTTCCGGGCCGACCTGCCCGCTCTGGCACGCCAGGCGCTGGCGCAGGTCGAGGTGCGGTCGGTTTACGGCGGCCGCTGGTGCACCGCCAGCGATCCGGACCGGTTCTACAGCTTCCGGCGCGAACGAGTCACCGGCCGCCATGCCGCCGTGATCTGGCTGCGGGGCGCGGTTTGACATCGAGCCGCCGCGGTGTCCAAAATGCAAACCCAGTCGGGCAAAATGGATCGCGCGTCCGGCGCGAAGCCGAGAAAAAGATGACCCAGCAGCGCGCGAACGTTGACCTGGGCGCAGCTGTGCCCGCGGCCGCTGTGCCGGAGCCGCAGGCAGCGGCTTCACAGGATCCATTCGGGCTCGCCTCGTGGCTGAGCTGGTGGACTGCCCAGGCGCCCGGGGCGGTGCCGGGGTTTGCGATCTCGCCGCAACGCCTGGCCGAGCTGCAGAACAGCTACGTCAAGGCGATCACCGCGGTGTGGAATGATTTCGTGACGCACCCCGAGCGCACATCCGCCCCGATCCCGGATGCGCGCTTTGCCGATCCGGCCTGGCAGCAGAATTCGCTCGCGTCGTTCGCTGCGCGCACGTACCTGGTGAACGCCGAATTCATGAACGAGCTGGCCGCCAGCGTGGAGGCTGAGCCGAAAACCAAGGCGCGGGTCCGGTTCGCGGTGTCCCAGTGGCTGGACGCGGCGGCGCCGTCGAATTTCCTGGCGTTCAACCCCAAGGTGCAGAAGCGGCTGGTCGAGAGCAAGGGCGCCAGCCTGGCGGGCGGGCTTCAGAATCTGCTGAACGACGTGGTCAAGGGCAAGATCTCGCAGAGCGACGAGGCAGCCTTCGAGATCGGCCGCAACGTGGCCACCAGCGAGGGGGTGGTCGTCTTCGAAAACGAGCTGATCCAGCTGATCCAGTACAAGCCCTTGACGCCCCGTGTGCGGGCGCGGCCGTTCCTGATCGTGCCACCCTGCATCAACAAGTTCTACATCCTGGATCTGCAACCGGAGAACTCCCTGGTCCGGTTCTGCGTCGAGCGTGGCAACACGGTGTTTCTGATTTCGTGGCGCAACCCGGGCCAGGCTCAGAGCCGGCTGACCTGGGACGATTACGTGCAGCACGGTCCGATCGAGGCGCTCAACGTGGTGCGCAGCATCTCGGGCGCTGCGAAGGCCAATGTATTGGGCTTTTGCGTCGGCGGCACGCTGCTGACGACCGCGCTGTCGGTGATGCGCGCGCGCGGCGACGACCCGGTCGCCAGCCTGACCTTGCTCGCTTCGCTGCTCGACTTTTCGGACGCCGGGATCCTGGACATCTTCATCGACGAGACGCACGTGCGGATGCGCGAGCAGTCGATCGGCAAGGGCGGGCTGATGCCGGGGCGCGACCTGGCCAACACGTTCTCCAGTCTGCGCGCCAACGATCTGGTGTGGAACTACGTGGTGAACAATTACCTGGAGGGCCGCGCGCCTCCCGCGTTCGATCTGCTGTACTGGAACGGCGACAGCACGAATCTGCCCGGGCCGATGTATGCCTGGTACCTGCGCAACACCTACCTGGAGAACAAACTGGTCGTGCCGAACAAGGTCTCGACCTGCGGTGTTCCGGTCGATCTGGGTCGGATCGAGGTGCCCACGTACGTGTTCGGGGCGCGCGAGGACCATATCGTGCCGTGGAAGGGTGCCTATGTGTCGGCCCGCGCGTTGACCGGGGTGGCGCCGTGGCAGCTTCATTTCGTGCTCGGGGCGAGTGGACACATCGCCGGAACGATCAACCCGGCGTCCAAGAACCGGCGCAACTACTGGGTCGGCCCGGGAGGGGTTCTGCCGGAAAGCGCCGACGATTGGTTTGATTCAGCACAGGAGTTTCCCGGCAGCTGGTGGATACACTGGGACCGCTGGCTGGGGGAATTTGCCGATGGTGAGGTCGACGCGCCTGGCGCCTACGGCAACGCGCAGTATCCGCCGATCGAGGTGGCACCAGGCCGTTATGTTCGCGAAAAGGCCCAAGACGCAACCGCAGGAGGTTGAAGATGCAGCAAGCCGTGATTGTTTCCGCAACCCGCACCGCGATCGGCAAATTCAGCGGCGCGCTGGCCCGGATCAGCGCGCCCGAGCTCGGGGCCCTGGTGATCGGCGAGGCTCTTAAGCGGGCGAAGCTGGCCCCCGAGCAGGTCGACGAGGTCGTGATGGGCCAGGTTCTGACTGCGGGCTCCGGACAGAACGCGGCCCGGCAGGCGTCGATCAAGGCTGGGGTTGCGGTCGCAGTGCCGGCCATGACGATCAACATGGTGTGCGGCAGCGGCTTGAGGGCGGTGATGCTGGCCGCACAGGCGATCGCCAACGGGGACGCCGAGGTGGTGGTGGCCGGCGGCCAGGAAAACATGAGCCTGGCGCCGCATGTGCTGCTGGGATCGCGGGAAGGCTTCCGGATGGGCGATGCCAAGCTGATCGACAGCATGATCATCGACGGCTTGTGGGATGTCTACAACCGCTACCACATGGGAATCACGGCGGAAAACGTCGCCAAGGAGTACGGCATTTCGCGCTCGACCCAGGACGAGTTTTCGGTCGCTTCGCAGCGCAAGGCCGCCGCAGCCCGGGAGGCGGGCCGCTTCCGCGAGGAAATCGTCGCGGTGCCGATTCCGCAGCGCAAGGGCGAGCCGCTGCCCTTCGCCGACGATGAATTCATTCGGGGCGATGCGACGCTGGAGGGCTTGGGCGCCTTGAAGCCCGCCTTCGACAAGGAAGGCAGCGTGACCGCCGGCAACGCCTCGGGCATCAACGACGGGGCCGCCGCCGTGGTCGTGATGTCGGAGACGCGTGCCAAAGCGCTCGGCTTGCCGGTGCTGGCGCGGATCCGCGCTTTCGCATCGGCCGGGGTCGATCCGAAAGTGATGGGCATGGGGCCGGTGCCGGCATCGCGCAAGGCGCTGACGCGGGCTGGCTGGAAGGCTGCCGACCTGGACCTGCTGGAAATCAACGAAGCATTCGCGGCGCAGGCCTGTGCGGTCAACAAGGAGATGGGGTGGGATACGGCCAAGATCAACGTCAATGGCGGTGCGATTGCACTGGGCCATCCGATCGGAGCGTCCGGCTGCCGCATCCTGGTCACGCTGCTGCACGAAATGAAGCGTCGCGATGCCCGACGCGGGCTCGCCTCGTTGTGCATCGGCGGGGGCATGGGAGTGGCGCTGGCGGTCGAACGCGGCTAGGAGACAGAAAATGAGCAAGGTCGTGTACGTCACGGGCGGGATGGGTGGCATCGGCACCTCCATCTGCCGCAAGTTCCACGACATGGGTTACCGGGTGATCGCGGGCTGCGGGCCTACCCGGGACCATGCCAAATGGATCGCCGAGCAGGGCGAGACCGGGTACCGCTTCGCAGTCTCGATCGGAAATGTGGCCGACTGGGAGTCGACCAAGGCCGCCTTTGACCGTGCTAAGGCTGAGGTGGGACCGATCGACATCCTGGTGAACAACGCCGGCATCACCCGTGACGGCGTGTTTCGCAAGATGAGCCTGGCCGACTGGCGTGTGGTGATCGACACGAACCTGAACAGCCTGTTCAACGTGACCAAGCAGGTGATCGACGGCATGCTGGACCGCGGCTGGGGCCGGATCATCAATATCTCCTCGATCAACGGCGAAAGAGGCCAGTTCGGGCAGACCAACTATTCGGCGGCCAAGGCCGGCATGCACGGCTTCACGATGTCTCTGGCCCAGGAGGTCGCCAACAAGGGCATCACGGTCAATACGGTGGCTCCCGGCTACATCGCCACCGATATGGTGATGGCGGTTCGCGAGGACGTGCGGGAGAAGATCATCCAGACCATTCCAGTCAAGCGGCTGGGCCGCGCGGAGGAGATCGCGTCGATCGTGGGCTGGCTGGCCACCGAGGACGCGGGCTTCACCACGGGTGCCGAATTCTCGGTCAACGGCGGTTTGCACATGGGCTGAGCCCCCCTTCGCGCTGCGCGCTTCGGAGGGCAGGCCCTCCTTCGCCCTGCGGGCTTCGGAGGCCAAGCCCTCCTTTCGGACTTCGGGGCCGACCCCCGGTCGGTAGCGTCATACACAAAGACGGTAGAATCCGTAGCGGTGGCACGGACTTGCGGCGCCGCACTCCGCGGCGCCGCAGCGATTGGCGCCCAGACAGGACCCGAGCGAGATGGCCAGCGCACGATTGATCAAGAAGTACCCGAACCGGCGGCTGTACGACACGCAAACCAGTACCTACATCACGCTGGCCGACGTCAAGCAGCTGGTGATCGACCAGGAGGAATTCCAGGTTGTCGATGCCAAATCGAGCGAGGATCTGACGCGCCAGATCCTGCTGCAGATCATTTTGGAGGAGGAGCAGGCGGGCATGCCGATGTTCACGTCCCCGGTGCTGTCGCAGATCATCCGCTTCTACGGCAATGCGATGCAGGGGATCATGGGGTCGTACCTGGAGAAGAACATCCAGGCCTTCATCGACATCCAGCGCAAGCTGCAGGAGCAGAGTCGCGCCTTCTACGACACCAACAAGATCGGTCCGGAAGCCTGGACCCAGTTCGTCAACATGCAGGCGCCGATGATCCAATCGATGATGACGAACTACATTGAGCAGAGCAAGAATCTGTTCGTTCAGATGCAGGAGAACATGCAGAACCAGACCCGTTCGATGTTCTCCAGCTTCCCGTTCACGGCTGCGGTCCCGACCGACAAGAAGAACGGGTGAGCGCTGTTGCGGCCCGCACCGGTCGCAAGTCGGCCCGCGCGGCCGGTTTGCGAGAGCCGGCAGTGGGGTTTGTCTCGCTCGGCTGTCCCAAGGCGCTGGTCGACTCCGAGCGGATCCTGACGCAGTTGCGGGCGGAGGGCTACCGGATCAGCCCGACCTATCGGGACGCCGATCTGGTGGTCGTCAACACCTGCGGTTTCATCGATGCGGCCGTGCACGAGTCGCTGCAGGCGATCGGCGAAGCGCTGTCCGAAAACGGCCGCGTGATCGTGACCGGGTGCCTGGGTGCGCGCACCGAGCCGGACGGCGAGCGCCTGGTGCGTCGCATCCACCCCAGCGTGCTGGCGGTCACCGGGCCGCACGCCACCGATGAGGTGCTCGCAGCGGTCCACGCACACCTGCCCAGGCCGCACGAGCCGTTCACGGACCTGGTGCCGCCGGCCGGCCTTAAGCTGACGCCGCGCCATTACGCGTATCTGAAGATCGCCGAAGGTTGCAACCAGAGCTGCACCTTCTGCGTGATCCCGTCGATGCGCGGCAAGCTCGCATCGCGCCCGATCGGGGAGGTGGTCGCCGAGGCTGGGCGGCTGGTGCAGCAGGGGGTGCGGGAGCTGCTGATCGTGTCGCAGGACACCGGCGCCTACGGCGCCGATCTGCGCCACCGGACCGATTTCGTCGACGGCCGGCCGGTGCGTACGCACGTGACGAACCTGGCGGTCGAACTCGGCCGGCTCGGCGCATGGGTTCGGCTGCACTACGTCTATCCGTATCCGCACATCGATGACCTGATCCCTCTGATGGCGGAAGGCCGGATCCTGCCGTACCTGGACGTGCCGTTCCAGCACGCACACCCCAGGATTCTGAAGCTGATGCGGCGTCCCGCCAGTGCCGAGCGCAACATCGACCGCATCCGTGCCTGGCGCGCGGCCTGCCCGGATCTTGCGATCCGCAGCACCTTCATCGCCGGATTTCCGGGCGAGACCGAGGCCGAGTTCGAAGCGCTGCTCGATTTCGTCCGGCAGGCCCGGCTCGACCGGGTCGGATGCTTTGCTTACTCGCCAGTGCAGGGTGCCGCGGCCAACGCGCTGCCCGAAGCGGTTCCCGAGCCCGTGCGCGAGGAGCGCAGGGCGCGGCTGATGCAGGTCCAGGCTGAGGTTTCGCGCGCGCAGCTGTCCGCCCGGATCGGGTCGGTCGAGGCCGTTCTGATCGATCAGTCGACGCCGGCCGGCGGCATCGGGCGAAGCCGCCGCGAGGCACCCGAGATCGACGGCGTGGTGCGCGTGACCGCCCGCAAGCGGCTGCCCGTCGGCGAGTTCGTCCAGGTGCGCATCACTGGCGCGGACGAGCACGACCTTTCGGCGGAGCTGACGAACACGGCGGCGGATTTTCGACCCTCACCCCCGGCCCCTCTCCCGCAAGCGGGAGAGGGGCGCCAGAGCGATTGAGCTGCGGTCGAGCTCCCCTTTCCCGTTTGCGGGAGAGGGGCCGGGCTTGCCCTGCGTAGCCGGGCGATGCCCAGCGAAGCGGGGGGGTGAGGGTGCTGGCATGAGCGTTTTCTCCGCCTGATGAATCAATGGTTGGTCGATGCGAACCAGATTGCTGCGCAGCCCTGGCGCAACGGGGGTGGCAGCACACGCGAGCTGCTTGCTTGGCCGACGGCGCACGACTGGCTTTTTCGCATCAGCCTTGCGCAGGTGGCGCAGGATGGGCACTTCTCGTCCTTCCCCGGCATTGAGCGCTGGATCGCACAGGTCGAGGGCGCCGGCATGACGCTGCGCTTTGCCTCGGGATCCGAGCCGCTCTCGATCGGGCGGGAGCCCCTGCGTTTCGATGGGGCGCTCGCCCCCGCCTGCTCGCTCGAGCGGGGCGCCACCCTCGATCTGAACCTGATGGTGGACCGATCGCGGCGATCGGGACTGCTCGCCTGCGCCGGCGACGCAGAATGGACCGACGCGAGCGAATGGCGCGGCGCATTCGCCGCTTCGCCGTGCACGCTTTGGATCGACGACGGCCGGCCGGTCGAGTTGGGGGCGATGGTCCTTCTGGCGCGGCAAGGGGCGGCACGCGAGCGCTGGCGCCTGACGACCCGCGGTGCAGCGGTGCGCGCCTGGTGGATCGCGGTCGCATGAAACCTCAAAGCTCCGCTCCGCTTCCGGAGGGCGCCGAGATCGGTGGATACCGCATCCTTCACGCCCTCTCGAGCGGTGGCTTCTCGATCGTCTATCTCGCGTACTCCGAGCAGAATGAAGAATGCGTGGCGATCAAGGAATACATGCCCGCGAACCGGGCCTTGCGGCGGCCCGGGGACCTCGTTCCCCACATCAGTGCCGAACACCTCGCGCCCTACAAGTACGGACTGGCCGCGTTTTTCGAGGAGGCACGGATCCTCGCGACAATCAACCACCCGAACATCGTGCAGGTGCTCGAATTGGTACGCGCCAACGAGACGATCTACATGGTGATGCAATTCGTCGAGGGGACCTCCCTGGAGAAATATATCCTGCGCCACCGCGTGGAGAGCCGCATCGCGGTGTTGTCCGAGGACTTCATCGTCGGACTCTTTGCGCGGGTGCTCGACGGTCTGCACGAGGTCCACGGCCGCAAGCTGCTGCACCTCGATCTGAAGCCCACGAACATCATCCTGCGGCCGGACCGCGTGCCCACGCTGATCGACTTTGGCGCCGCCCGACGCACCGTGGGGCGCGATTCGGCCTCGGTCATCCCGATGTTCACTCCGGGCTTCGCGGCGCCCGAAGCCTACGAGCGCGACGGCGCGGTCGGAGCTTGGAGCGACATCTACGGAATTGGCGCCTGCATGCTCGCCTGCATGAGCGCCAAGCAGCCGCAGGAGGCGCCCTCGCGGGCCCGCGAGGACTTGGTTCCGCTGGCTCTGGAGATCCTGGAGCGCTCCTACTCGGCGCAGATTCTGTCGGTCACGAAGGCCTGCCTGGAGCTCGACCCGCGCGCGCGGCCGCAGAGCGCGCGCGCGCTCCACCAGCGCCTCATGGGCCGCTGAAGTGCACGGCCCGCAATTGTTCTACGACGAGGGCCAGATGCACCCCACATTGGAAACCCGCCGTCTAACGCTTCGGCCTCTGGTATTGCAGGACCTTGATGCTTACGTTGATTTTTGGCAGAACGCCGAGGTCGTGCGGTACATCACAGGGACACCGATCTCTCGAGAGCAGAGTTGGAAAAGGCTATTGGGTACGGCGGGGCATTGGCAGCTCTTGGGTTTTGGATTCTTTGCGATCCAAGAAAACGCCAGTGGACGATTTATCGGTGAGGCAGGTTTTCAGGAAATGCGTCGGGACTTGCTTCCTTCGATCGAAGGAACGCTGGAAACCGGCTGGGGAATCCTTCCCGCCTATCAAGGAAAGGGCTATGCAAGGGAGGCCGTCAGTACCGCGATGAACTGGGCCGAGACGGCCTTTCCGACCTTGGATTACAGCTGCATCATCGATCCTGAGAACCGCACATCAAGACACCTGGCCGCAAGGCTCGGATTCACGGAAGACACCATCACAACCTATTTGGGAAAGCCGATCATGATTCTTCGAAGGGCACGGGCTGGCTGAGTTTGGCCGTGGTTGCGGGTGGCGCATCGCTGAACCACTCCAGCACACCGTCCAAGCCGCAGTAATTCAATCGGTACTGGGTGCTTTCCTGCACCTTCGGCTTGGCGTGGTAGGCCACGCCGACGCCGGCCAGCGCCAGCATCGGCACGTCGTTGGCCCCGTCGCCGAACGCGATCGCCTGCCGCGCGGTGCAGCCGATGTCGTCGCAGGCCCGCTGCAGGGCAGCCGCCTTGCCTTGCGCGTCGACCACGCGCTCGGGGTTCGGCTCGGCTCCCTGCACGACCCCGGTCAGCCGCCCATCGCGCAGGTCCAGCTCGTTGGCGCATACGACGTCGATGCCGAGGCGGCGTTGCAGGATCCTGGCGAAAAACCCGAACCCACCCGTTGCCAGCAGCGTTCGCAACCCGGCACGCCGCGCCGCCCCGATCAGACGCTCGGCCCCGGGCGACAGCCGCAGGCGCTGCTGCGCCACGGTCTGCAGCAACGAGGCGTCGGTGCCCGCCAGCAGAGCCACGCGCTGGCGCAGGCTTTCGGAGTAATCAGCCACTTGGCCGCGCATAGCGGCCTCCGTGATAGCGGCCACCTCGGAACCCAGGCCAGCCAGCGCGGCCAGCTCGTCGAGGGATTCGATCTGGACCAGCGTCGAATCCATGTCCAGCGCCAGCAGCCGGAAATCGGCCAGCGCCCAGCGCGGCGGCACCAGGTTGGCGTCGCAGTGCCAATGCGCCGCCAGGTCCGCAACCGACGCCGCAACCGACGCGCGTGGGCCCACTCCGATCAGGCGGACGGAAGCGGCCTGACGCTGCAGGGGCGCCGGGGCGAAGCGCTGCCGGAACGCCTCGATCGCCTCGGCCGACAGGTCGGGCGCCTGGACCACCAGGTCTGCCGGAACACCCGCCGCGGACCCCGCCAATGGCTCCTGGCCGCTCACGCCAGCTCTTTCAGCAGCCCGTGCAATTCCTGCAACCGCTTCTCGACCTGGGGAGTCGCCACGCTCAGTCGCAGGCGGTCGGGCGAGGCCAGCTTCAACCGCTTGTCCCGCTGCAGCAACTGGATCACGCGGGCCGGATCGACCGGGGTGTCGGTGCCGAATTGCAGCCCGATCGAGTCGGAGGATGCGTCGATCTTGCGCACGCCCAGGCGCTCGGCGATCAGCCGCAGGCGGTGCGTTTCGAACAAAGCCCGCGCCGCCGGCGGCAGCCTCCCGAAACGATCGACCAGCTCCTCCCGCACCGACTCCAGGCTCTCCTCGTCTGTGCACGAGGCGAGCTTCTTGTACAGCGACAGCCGCTGCTGAACGTCGCCGACGTAGTCGGCCGGCAGCAGCGCCGGCGTGTGCAGATTGATCTCGGTCACCGCCGCCAGCGGTTGCAGCAGGTCCGGCTCGCGCCCGTTGCGCAGCGCACGCACGGCCGCGTTCAGCATCTGCGTGTACAGATCGAAGCCGACTTCGTGCAGATTGCCGGACTGGGACTCGCCCAGCACTTCGCCGGCACCGCGGATTTCCAGGTCGTGCATCGCCAGGTAAAAGCCACTGCCCAGCTCCTCCAGGCTCTGGATCGCCTCCAGCCGCTTTTCGGCGCCCCGCGTCAGGCTGTCCTCGGACGGCACCATCAAGTAGGCGTACGCCTGGTGATGCGAGCGCCCGACGCGGCCGCGCAGCTGATGCAGCTGCGCCAGCCCGAAGCGGTCGGCGCGGTGGATCAGGATCGTGTTGGCGGTGGGCACGTCGATGCCGGTCTCGATGATCGTCGTGCACAGCAGCAGGTTGAAGCGCTGCTGGTAGAAGTCCCGCATCACGCGCTCCAGCTCGCGCTCGGGCATCTGGCCGTGCGCCACTTCGATGCGCGCCTCCGGGATCAATTCGGCGAGCAGCCGGCGCCGCTGCTCGATCGTCTCGACCGCGTTGTGCAGGAAATAGATCTGCCCGCCGCGCTTGAGTTCGCGCAGACAGGCCTCGCGCATCAGGCTGCGGCTTTCGGGTGCCACGAAGGTCTTGATCGCCAGGCGCCGCTGCGGAGCCGTCGCAATCACCGAAAAGTCGCGGATGCCTTCCAGCGACAGCGCCAGCGTGCGGGGAATCGGCGTCGCGGTCAGGGTCAGCACATCGACCTCGGCGCGCAGCGCCTTGAGGCGCTCCTTCTGGCGCACGCCGAAACGATGTTCCTCGTCGATGATGACCAGGCCCAGGCGGGCGAATCGGACCTCGGGCGACAGCAGCTTGTGGGTCCCGATCACGACATCCATCCGGCCGTCGGCCGACTGCTCGAGGATCTGTGCGACCTCACGCGGCGAGCGAAAACGCGACAGTTCGCCGATGTTGACCGGCCATTGCGAGAAGCGATCGCGAAAGGTCTGCAGGTGCTGCTCGGCCAGCAGCGTGGTCGGGCACAGCACCGCGACCTGGCGGTTGCCGGCCACGGCGGCGAATGCCGCCCGCAATGCGACCTCGGTCTTGCCGAATCCGACGTCGCCGCATACCAGCCGATCCATCGGAAAGCCGGCCCGCATGTCCTTGAGCACGGCCTCGATCGCCGCGCGCTGGTCTGGCGTTTCCTCGAATCCGAAGTCCTCGGCGAATGCCTGGTAGTCGCGCTCGGAAAACTGGAAAGCATGCCCCTTGCGGGCGGCCCGGACCGCGTACAGGTTCAACAGCTCGGCCGCCGTATCGCGCACCTGGCGGGCCGCGCGGCGCCGCGCCCGGTCCCATTCGCCCGCGCCCAGCGCGTGCAGCGGAGCGGCGTCCGGATCGGTGCCGATGTAGCGCCCGATCAAGTGCAGCTGCGCGACCGGCACATACAGCTTAGTGTCGTTGGCGTACAAAAGGTGCAGGAACTCGGTCGGTCCTTCCCCCAGGTCCAGCGTCTCCAGTCCCAGGTAGCGACCGATGCCGTGCTCGACGTGCACGACCGGGTCGCCCGAGCGCAGCTCGGCCAGGTCGCGCACGACCGCATCGACGTTGGTGGCCCGGTCGCGCTGGGTGCGGCGCTGACGGCGCGGGCTGGCCGCGTACAGCTCGGCCTCGGTGACTACCGCCAGGCGTGCGGCCGGGGCGGCAAAGCCCTGGTGCAGCGGCGCCGTTGCGAGCATCAGCGGCGCCTCGGAAGCGGTGAATTCATCGAAGCGCTCACACTCGGAAAACGGCAGCTGCGACTCCGACAGCATCTGGGCCATCGTGTCGCGGCGCCCGGGCGAATCGGCCACCAGCAGCACCCGCCCGGCAAAACCGGCGCGCCAGTCGCGCAGCCGCTGCAGCGGATCGGGGCTCTTGCGGTCGACCGCGAGCGCCGGCAGCTCCTCGAAATCCGGATGGGCCGAGTCGGACAGCGCCAGCCGGGCCAGCGGCTTGAGCTGCACGAACAGGTCCTCGACCGGCAGATACAGCTGTCCCGGGGGCAGACAGGGGCGCTGCGTGTCGCGCGACAGGAACGCGTAGCGCTCGTTGGTCTCGTTCCAGAAGCGCCGCGCCGCGGCCTCCACCGCGCCATGCAGCACCATGCGCGACTCGCGCGGCAGGTAATCGAGCAGCGTTGCGGTTTGATCGAAGAACAGCGGCAGGTAGTACTCGATGCCGGCCCCGGCGATGCCGTTGCCGACGTCCCGGTACAGCGGCGCGCGGCTCGGATCGCCCTCGAAGGCGTCCCGCCAGCGGCCGCGGAAGGCGGTGCGGGCCTGCTCCTCGAACGGGAACTCGCGACCGGGCAGCAGGCGGACCTCGGGCACCGGGTAGACGCTGCGCTGCGTGTCGGGGTCGAACGCGCGGATCGTCTCGACGGCATCGTCCAGCAGATCCAGGCGCAGCGGCAGCGTTGCGCCGGTCGGAAAGAAGTCGATCAACCCGCCGCGCAACGAGAATTCGCCCGGACCGACCACCTGCGACACACTGTGGTAGCCGGCCAGCACCAGCTGGGTGCGCAGCTGCTCCACGTCGATCCGCTGTCCCTGTGTCAGCCGGAACGTTCGGGCCGCGACGAACGAGGCCGGCGCCAGGCGCTGCATCGCGGTGGTGGCGGCGACCAGCAGCACGTCGGCGCGCGGCGCCGCTTCGCCCGCCGGGTTGCGCGTCATCAACCGGTACAGCGTTTCGATCCGCTCCGACACCAGATCCGGGTGCGGCGAAAGGATGTCGTACGGCAGCGTTTCCCAGTCCGGAAACGCCCGCACCACCAGCTCCGGCTCGAAGTAGGGCAGCTCCTCGGAGAAGCGGTACACGTCCAGGGCATCGGCGCACACGATCACCGTCAGGCGGCCCTGTTGCCGCTCCCGATTGGCCAGCTTCGCCAGCAGCAGCGAGTCGCCCGATCCGGCGGGCCGTCCGATCGTGAAGCGCTCGGCCTGCTTTAGCGGCGGCAGAGCCAATCCGGTTGCGCCGTCCACGGGATGGGTGCTGATGGCGTGCGAGAATTCGTCCAAAGGTCTTGCCGGGCCCGGAACCTGAATTCACGGCCGCAGCGGCAAGCACGATATCACCGTGACTCCCATCGACCCGTGGCGATCCGCTATTTCGGTCTGATCCCGGCAGCCGGCACGGGCTCCCGGATGGGAGCGGACGCGCCCAAGCAGTACCTGCGCCTTGGATCGCGCACCCTGCTCGAGCACTCGATCGCGGCCTTGATGTCGGACCCCCGCGTCGAGCAGGTTCTGATCGTGGTGGCCGCGCAGGACCGGCGGGCCTCGCAGTTGTCGCTGCCGAGCGGTGCGGCGCTGGCGGCGGTTGGCGGTGCCTCGCGCGCCGAGAGCGTCCACAACGGACTGCGCGTATTGGCGCAGCAGGCGCGCCAGCACGATCGCGTGCTGGTGCACGATGCCGCCCGACCCTGTCTGTCCGCGCGCGATCTGGCCGCGCTGATCGATGCCGTCGGAACCGACGATGCCGGCGGTCTGCTGGCCGCTCCACTGGCCGACACGCTCAAGCGCGTCGACGATGGCGCGGTGATCGAAACGGTGCAGCGAAGCGGGCTGTGGGGGGCTCAGACTCCGCAGCTGTTTCCTTTCGGTATCCTGCTGCGCGCGCTGCAGGACTGCCGGGATCCGGGCTCCGTCACCGACGAGGCGAGCGCGGTGGAACGGACCGGACTGCGGCCGCGGGTCGTCGGTGCGACCGACGTCAATCTGAAAGTCACGACACCGGCCGACTGGCCGCTGGCAGAGGCGGCGCTGAAGGCGAGCGGACGATGGTAGAGAGCATCCGTGTGGGGCAGGGATTCGACGTGCACGCGCTGGTTCCCGGAAGGCGGTTGGTGCTGGGCGGCGTTTCGATCGAGCACGAGCGCGGATTGCTCGGACATTCGGACGCCGACGTGCTGCTGCATGCGATCGCGGACGCGCTGCTCGGCGCGGCCGGCCTCGGCGATATCGGCCGGATGTTTCCGGATTCGGATCCGCGCTATCGCGATGCCGACAGTGGCGCCTTGCTGGCCGAGGTGGCGCAGCGCGTGCAGCAGGATGGCTGGCGCGTGGCCAACGTGGACTGCACCGTGATCGCCGAGCAGCCACGGATCGCTCCCCACGTCGAGGCGATCCGCGGCTCGATCGCGCAGCTGCTGCAAGTTGACCGCGCGCAGATCAACGTGAAGGGCAAGACGGCCGAGCGGCTCGGCGCCATCGGACGCGGCGAGGCGATTGCGGCCAGCGTCGTCGTCTTGCTCACCCGCTTATGAGCGGCCCCGCGCGGCGCGTGCGACCCCGGCCCGCGACGGTGCCCGCGGGATAGCCCATGCTCGAGGCGGTCGAGCTGCAGTGCGAGCGCGGTCACCGGCGCCTGTTTGACCGCCTCTCGTTCCGGGTCGATGCGCGCCAGTGCCTGCACATTGCCGGCGATAACGGGGCCGGCAAGACCAGCCTGCTGCGGATCCTGTGCGGTCTGCTCAGTCCGAGCTCCGGCGAGGTGCGCTGGCATGGCCGGCCGATCGGCCGCGTGCGCGACGAATACGGCGCCGACCTGATGTACGTCGGGCACCTCAGTGGCGTGAAGGACGACCTGACCGCCGCGGAGAACCTGCGCGTCTGGGCCGCGATGGCCGCCCTCGGCGCAGGCGCCCAGGACGTGGCGCAGGCGTTGCGGGTGCTGGCGATCGAGCGCTTCGCGCAATGGCCGGCGGGTCAGCTGTCGCAGGGCCAGAAGCGGCGCATCGGGCTGGCCCGCCTGGCACTGGCCCGCCAGGCGCGCATCTGGATCCTGGACGAGCCGTTCAACGCGCTGGATCTGCGCGGGGTCGCCATCCTGAATCAGCTGATCGAGCGGCATTTGAACGGCGGCGGCGCGGTCGTGCTGACGACGCACCAGGCGTGGGAAGCGCCCGTGCCGGTGGTGAAGCTGGATCTGAACGCGCAAGCCGCACCATGATCCGGGCGCTGCTGGCGGTGGTGAACCGCGACCTGCTGCTGGCGCGGCGCCAGCGCGGCGACGTCGTCAACGTGCTGCTGTTCTTCATCATCGTGATCACGATGTTTCCGCTCGGGGTCGGGCCGGACAAGGACACGTTGCGGCTGATCGCTCCGGGCATCGTCTGGGTGGCCGCGCTGCTGGCCGCCATCCTGTCCCTGGGGCGGCTGTTCGCGCTCGATTACGCCGACGGCACGCTGGAGCAGATCATGCTGTCCGGCCAGCCGCTGTCGCTGGCGGTTCTGGGCAAGATCACCGCTCACTGGTTGATGACCGGAGCGCCGATTACCGTCTTGTCGGCCGCGGCCGCCATCGTGTTCGACATGGCACCGGGCCCCACTGCGACGCTGGTCGCCTCGCTGCTGCTCGGCACGCCGTCGCTGAGCCTGGTCGGGGCGGTGGGCGCAGCGCTGACGCTGGGCCTGCGAGGCGCCGGCGTGCTCGTCACGCTGCTGGTTTTGCCGCTGTACGTTCCGGTTCTGATCTTTGGCGCACTCGCGGTAGACCGGTCGGTCGGGGGCCTGTCGCCGGCCCCCTGGCTGATGGTGCTGGGAGCGCTTTCGCTGGGGGCTGCCGCACTGGCGCCGTGGGCGATCGGGGCCGCGTTGCGGGTGTCGGTCGAGTAAGTTTGGGATAATGCCGGCATGCAGGCCGAGACCATTCGTCCGCTGAAGTTCGGATTGCACCGCTTTGCGGCGCCGCCGGAGTTCTATCGCCTGGCGGGGCGGCTGATTCCGTGGTTCGGCTCGCTCGCCGCCGTGCTGGCGGCGTGCGGGCTTTACCTGGCGTTTTTCGTCGCGCCGACGGACTTCCAGCAGGGCGAGGTGTATCGGATCATCTTCATCCATGTTCCAGCCGCCTGGATGGCGATGTTCATCTACGCGGTGATGGCATTCTGGGCCGGCCTCGGAATCGCCTTCAATACGCGGATGTCTTCAATCTGGGCGTGCGCGATGGCCCCGACCGGCGCGCTGATGGCTTTCCTGGCGCTGTGGACAGGCGCCCTGTGGGGCCGGCCGGCCTGGGGCGCATACTGGGCCTGGGACGCGCGGATGACCTCGACCTTGATTCTCCTTTTCCTGTACGTCGGATTCATGGCGCTGCACGGCGCGATCGACGATCCGCGCCGCGCCGACCGCGCCGCCGGCGTGCTGGCGCTGGTCGGCGTGGTGAACCTGCCGATCATCTATTTCTCGGTGCAGTGGTGGAACTCTTTGCACCAGGGCGCGTCGATCAGCCTGACGCGGGCCCCGACGATGGCCGCCACGATGCTGGAGGCGATGCTGGTGATGACGCTGGCGTTCTGGATGTACAGCATCGCCGCCTCGCTGGCGCGCGCGCGCGCGATCCTGCTCGAGCGCGAGAAGCGCACGGGCTGGGCCCAACAGGCGGCACTGGAGTAGCGATGCACTGGGCGAGCTGGCAGGAATTCTGGGCGATGGGCGGCGCGGCCCGGTACGTGTGGGGCGCCTATGGCATGGTGGCGCTGGCACTGGCGGCCGAAATGATGCTGTTGCGGGCGCGCCTGCGGCGCGCGCGCGAAGCGGCGCGGCGCGCCTCCAACTGGTCGAACAAGGAAACGGAATGAAACCCAGACATCGCCGCGCGGGGCTGATCGTCGCTGGCGTGGCCGTGCTCGGGATCGCCACGGCGCTGATCCTGTCGGCCTTTCGGCAGAACCTGGTGTTCTTCTACACGCCCAGCGATGTGGCGGCGAACAAGGTGCCGGCCAACCAGACGTTCCGGATCGGCGGACTGGTCGAGAACGGCAGCGTGCACCGCGAAGGCAAAGGCGTTCGCGTGGTGTTCCGGGTCACCGACACCGCCAGCACGATCATGGTGGCCTACGACGGCATCCTTCCGGACCTGTTTCGTGAAGGCAAGGGCGTCGTCGCGGAGGGCCGGATCGAACCGGGCGGCGTGTTCCACGCTTCCCAGGTGCTGGCCAAGCACAACGAGAACTACATGCCGCCGGACGCCGCGCACGCGATCGAGCAGGCGGAAAAAGCGCGGCGGACCCTGGTCAGGGATCCGACTCCATCGCGGGGATCCTGAGCTCAGGCCGGCTCGCCGGCCGTCGCGTTGGGCTAGGGTGCTGCGGGAATTCTGAGTTCCGCGCGAAGGCCGCACGGCCCATTGGCCGCCAGCTGCAGGCGCCCCTGATGCGCGCGGGCGATCCGATCGACGATGGCCAGACCGAGGCCGGCTCCTCCAGAGCCCGAGCGGGCCGTGTCGCCCCGTTCGAATGGCCGCAGCAGCCGCTCGATCTGGTCCGGGGCGATGCCCGGTCCCGCATCGGTCACCGCGACGACCGCGTCGGGGCCGTCGCGGCGCACCTGCAGACGCAGATCCAGATCGCCCGCCGCGTTGCGGCCGTATTGCAGCGCATTGCTGATCATGTTATCCAGCGCCCGCGCCAGCTCGATCGGGTGCCCCAGCACGCGCACGCCGGGCTCGATATCCTGATCGACATGGCTGTGCGCCGAGGCGTCGATGCGGCTGCGCGAGAGCGCATCGAGCGCGAGCGCCGACAGGTCGGTTGGCTGCGCGGGACGCGCGGCCGGCGGCCGCGCGTAATCGAGGAATTGCCGCACGATCGAATCGAGCTGATCGAGGTCCCCGATCATGCCGACGCGCATCGCCCCGGGCAGGCCGCTCATTTCCAGTTCCAGCCGCAGGCGCGTGAGCGGGGTGCGCAGATCGTGTGAGATCCCGGCCAGCAGGATCGCGCGCTCCCGTTCGAGGCGGTCGAGGCTTTCGACCATCCGGTTGAAGCTGCGGTTGACCATCCGGATCTCCGGAGGCCCCAGATCGGGCAGGCTGCTCGGAGTGCGGCCGCCGCCCAGCTCGGCCGCGGCCCGCGACAGTTCCCCCAGCGGGCGGTTGACCAGCCCGGCGATGACCACCGCGATCAGCAATGAACTGATCGCGGCCAGCGCGGCCCAGGCGACCCATTCGTGCCCGACGTTGCCGGTGAACAGGTCGCGGTCGATGAAGGCCCAGTAGGCGTCGTCATCGATCGAGAAGCTGACCCAAAACCCGGGCACGCCGTTGACCTCGGAGGCCAGGCGGGTGGCGGCGCCGAGCTTGGCGTGGACGTTGCGCGTGACCAGGCGGATCGTCGGGTCGTCGGGCAACGCAACGGTCTGGTCGCCGGGCTCGAGCGGCACCACCCGGATACTTTCGTTTTCGGCCAGGTCGTTCAGCAGGTAGCGGCGCCGCTCCGGGTCCGAAAACACCAGGGCGCTGCGCGTCGTGTTGACGATCGAGGCCACCTGCTGGGCGATCTGGCGAGCGCGCGGCTCGCGTTCGAACGCCCGCACCGTGGGCCACCAGACCGCCATGCAGGCGGCAAACAGCAGCAGGATCAGCAGGAATGTCCGCCAGAACAGCGGCGGCGACCGCAGCCTCAACCGGCGCCGTCCGGTATGAAGACGTACCCCAGGCCCCAGACGGTCTGAATGAAGCGCGGCTTGGAAGGATCCGGTTCGATCAGCTTGCGCAGCCTCGAGATCTGCACGTCCAGGCTTCGGTCGAACGCCTCGTATTCGCGGCCGCGCGCCATTTCCATCAGCTTTTCACGCGACAGCGGCACCTTGGGAAAGCGCGCGAACACCTTCAGAACCGCAAATTCGCCGGTCGTCAGCGCCACGGGTTCGCCGGCCCGGGTCAGCGTGCGCGTTGCCAGATCGAGCACGAACTCCCCGAACGCGACGCTGCTGGCGTCCTGGGATGGGGCTCCGGGCAGTTCGGCCGGCGCTTTGCGGCGGAAGATCGCGTTGATGCGCGCCAGCAGTTCGCGCGGATTGAATGGCTTGGGCAGGTAATCGTCCGCGCCCATCTCCAGGCCGACGATGCGGTCGACGTCTTCGCCTTTCGCGGTCAGCATCAACACCGGGGTCGGATCGTTGCCGCCGCGCAGCCGGCGCAGCACCGAAAGGCCGTCCTCCCCGGGCATCATCAGGTCCAGGATCAGCAGATCGAAGCGTTCGCGCAACCACAGCTTGTTCATGGCCGCCGCGCCCTCGGCCGTGTACACGGTAAAGCCGTTTTCGTTCAGGTAGCGGCGCAGCAAATCACGCAGCCGCTGGTCATCGTCGACGACGAGGATCTTCTGTGAAGGCGTTTTGGACATTTAAGGCAGTCGCCGGCCGGCGACGGCGATCGTATCGCCGGGGCCGACACACACCCCACACGAGGCACAAAGTGTTACAGAATTTACGCCTCTTTCGCGGACTTTTCGCAGACCACGCTGGCGCCGGCGAGTGTCGAATGACAAGATCGAGTACACGGAGCGCGAACCGAATTCGATGAGAGTCCTGATTGCCGCGGTCGCCGCAGCATGTCTGTCCTGGGGCGCCGCTACGGCGCAGACAGGGCCGCCGCCTGCGCCGCCTTTCGTGTCGCCTCAGCCCGCACCCCCGGGCGAGCCGCCCAATGGGGCCGCCGACATCTGGAGCCACCTGACCGGCGAGCAACGGCAGCAGCTGTGGCAGCGACTCACACCCGAGGAACGGGCCAAGATCTGGGCGCGCTTGCCGCCGGAGCAGCGGCGCGCCATTCGCGAGCGCCTGACCCCGGAGCAGCGCGCCGCTCCCCCTGCCGGACCCGGGCCAAAACTGAGCCCGGAGGAGCGGCGGCGGCTGCGCGAGCAGATCCGCGACGCTCACCGCAGCCGCCCCGGCGGCCGGCCCTTCTGACGGCAAGGCGGGCCGCGGCGCTGGCCGGCGCGCCGCCGTTCTGAATAAAATGCGGTGAGCGTCCCTCCTTTCCCGTGCGCATCCTCGCGATCGAAACTTCGACCCGGCAGTGTTCGGTGGCATTGGCGCATCCGGAGGCGGTTGTTCAGCGCACCCAGGTCGCCGGCGACCGCGTCGCCGAGTGCGCGGTGTCGATGATCGCGGACCTGCTGGCGGATCAATCGCTGGGCCTGGACCAGATTGATGCGTTCGCATTCGGCAGCGGCCCGGGAGCGTTCACCGGTTTGCGAGTGGCCTGCGGCCTGGTTCAGGGTCTGGCGTTCGCGTGCGACCGGCCGGTGGTCCCTGTTGGCAGCCTGCGGGCCCTGGCGTTCGGTGCGGCCCGGCGCACGCTCGCCCGCGCCCGGACGGCCGATGTGGCGTCGTCCGATGTCCGGTGCCGCGTGATGGCGGCCACGGACGCCCGGATGGGTCAGATCTACTGGGCTGTATACGAGGGCACAGGCGCCGCGCGCGAGCTCGCGGCGGCGGCGCTGGCATCGCCCGCTCAGGTGGCCGAGCTGGTGGCGCGCTGGCAACCGGACGTGATCGCCGGCGACGCCCTGACCGCTTTCGCAAGCGCCTGGCCGGCGCAACGCGGTGCGGCGCTGTGGCCGCAGCTGGGCGCCGATGCATCGGCGGTCGCGCAACTGGCCCGGAGCGATCTGGCCGCAGGCCGTACGGTGCGGGCCCGGGATGCGGCGCCCGACTACGTGCGCGACCAGGTCGCACTGACGGTGGCGCAGCGCGCGAGCCACAGCGGGCGGTCGTCGTGAGCGCCGTCAGGCGGCCCGAGGAGCTGGAGTTCAGGCCGCTGTTGCCGCAGGACCTCAATCAGGTCATGCGGATCGAAGTCGACGTGTATCCGTTTCCCTGGACGCGCGGCAACTTCGAAGACGCCTTGCGGGCCGGCCACACGGCCTGGGCGCTGTTCGATGGCGCGCAGTCGATGGTGACCTACGCGATCGCGATGCTCGCGGTCGACGAGGCCCATCTGCTGAACCTGAGCGTGGCGCGGGCGTATCAGCGGCAGGGGTACGGCTGGAAGACGCTGGAGTGGGTGGCCCAGTGCACGCGTGACTACGGGGCCCGCAGTCTGCTGCTGGAGGTGCGTCCGAGTAACGAGGTCGCACTGCGGCTGTATCACCGCTACGGGTTTGAACGCATTGGCGTGCGCCGCGGGTATTACCCGGCGGCGGGTGGTCGCGAAGACGCCGTCGTGATGAGGGTGCCGCTTTGAGCCTGGATGCGCGCCGAACCCGGCTGTGGAACCGCCTCGGCCTGGGACCGGTGTGGGCTGTGCGCGGGACGCAGGGGGCCTCGTTCGCTGAAGAAGCAAGGTCCTCCTTCGCTGAAGCTTCGGCCTCCTTCGCCGAGGCTTCGGAGGCCGGATCCGCCTTCGCCGAGGCTGCAGCCTCGGCGAAGGCGGATCCGAACGCCGCGGTCGCCCGGATGCACTGGGACGAGCTCGAGCGGGCCGTGGCGGCGTGCACCGCGTGCGGCCTGTGCAAGACCAGGACCAACACCGTGTTCGGGGTCGGCAGCCACGCCTCGGAGTGGATGGTGATCGGAGAGGCGCCCGGTGCGGAGGAGGATCTGCGGGGGGAACCGTTTGTCGGTCAGGCGGGCCGCCTGCTGGACAGCATCCTGGCCGCAGCCGGACTGGGCCGATCCGGTTCGGGGCCGTCGGGCGTCTACATCGCCAACGTCGTCAAATGCCGGCCGCCGGCCAATCGCAATCCGGAACCGGACGAAGCGGCCCGGTGCGAGCCCTTCCTGAGGCGGCAGATCGAATTGCTGGCGCCGCGCGTGATCCTGGTGATGGGGCGCGTGGCGGCGCAGGCGGTCCTGGGCTCGGACGCGAGCATCGCTGCGTTGCGGGGGCGCGCGCACCGGATGGACGTTGCCGGCAGGGCGGTTCCGGTGATCGTCACCTATCACCCGGCCTATCTGCTGCGCAACCTGGCCGACAAGGCCAAGGTGTGGGCCGACCTGTGCCTCGCGCGCGAGGTTCATCAGCGGGCGAGTGGGCCGCGCTGATCGTCCGGCCCGCGACGGCGGCGCGCCTCGCCGATCTGCGCAACCGCGTCGAAGCGGCGCTGATTGGCCGCGTGCTTCAGGATCACCAGCCCCATCGTGGCCGCCACGAACATGCCAAACAGGCACATGGTCGCGGTGGCCGAGAGTCCCGCCACGATCAGCAGCGCGTACACGCCCAGCATCACCAGGATTCCCAGGTTCTCGTTGAAGTTCTGCACCGCGATCGAGTGCCCCGAGGAAAGCAGCACGTAGCCGCGATGCTGCAGCAGCGCGTTCATCGGCACCACGAAGTAACCGGCCATCGCGCCGATCAGCACCATCGCGACGGCCGAAACCAGCAGTGCCCACGACACCGTGTGACCGTACAAGATGGGACCCGAATGCGTCAGCGGCGTCAGATCGAGCAGCGACATCAGCGTCACCGTCAGCCCCATCGCCACGCCGACCGGCAGCACGCTGAGCGACTGCTTCAGCGAAACGCGGGCCGCGGCCAGCACCGCGCCCACCGCGATGCCGACCGCGGCCAGCGCCTGCAGCACCGCGCCGTGCGAAAGATCCATACCGAGCACATCGGCCGACCAGCGCAGCAGGATGAACTGCAGCGTTGCCCCGGCGCCCCAGAACAGCGTGGTGACAGCCAGCGATATCTGGCCGAGCGGGTCCTTCCACAACGTGACCATGCAATGTCCGAAGTCGCGCAACAGCCGCCAGACCGTGTGCTCCTGTCTCGGATAGCGGACACCGGTGTCCGGCACCCAGATGTTGATGACGGCCGCGACCGCGTAGATCGCGCAGATCACCGCGATCGCCGCTTCCCCCACGTTGCCCACATGATGCGGCTCGATGTATGGGACGTTGACCGCCAGCAGGATCGCGCTGACCGACGGCGAAATGAGCACGCCGCCGGTTACGAAGCCCAGAATGATCGAGGCCACGGTCAGACCTTCGATCCATCCATTGGCGGCCACCAGCCGCTCGGGCGGCAGCATCTCGGTCACGATGCCGTATTTGGCCGGCGAATAGCCCGCCGCTCCGAACCCGACGACCGCATAAGCCAGCAGAGGGTGGGTGCCGACCAGCATCAACAGGGCGCCCAGGAGCTTGACGCCGTTGGTGACCAGCATGACGCGCCATTTGGGCATCGAATCGGCGAGCGCGCCCACGAACGCCGCCAGCAGCACGTACGAGATGAAGAAGAACAGCTTCAGCATCGGCGTCATCCACTGCGGCGCATGCATCTCGCCCAGCAGCGAGATGGCGGCGATCAGCAACGCGTTGTCGCCCAGCGACGAGCAGAACTGGGCTGCCATCACGAGGAAGAATCCGCGCGTGGCGGCGGTGGCGGAAGCGGGCGTCGGGACCAAGAACGGCAATCGACGGAACGGATCGAGCGGCGCGGTTTATAGCACGAGGCCGCTGACGGACCCGCGGCGTTAGCCGGTATTCTTGGAGCTTCCCCGGCGATCCGTCAGAAGCAAGTGCCCAGACCTCTTGTCGCCCGCATCGACGATCGCGCGCTGAGCGCGAACCTGTCCGCGGCGCGCGCGCGGGCCGGCCAGCGCCGGATCTGGGCAGTGGCGAAGGCCAACGCCTACGGTCACGGCCTGGAACGGGCGGTGCGCGCGTTCGCCGATGCCGACGGCCTGGGTCTGCTCGAAGTCGAAGAGGCGCAGCGGGCGCGCGAGAAGGGATGGAAGAAGCCCATATTGCTGCTCGAAGGCGTGTTCGACCCGGGCGAACTGGACGAGGCCGCCCGGCTCGGTCTGACGTGCGTGGTGCACTGCGTCGAACAGATCGAGATGATCGAGCGCCGCTCGGGTCGGGCGCCGCTTGACGTCTATCTGAAGCTGGACAGCGGGATGAATCGGCTCGGATTTACGGCCGGGCAGGCTGCCGGGGCGCGGCGCCGGCTCGAATCGGTTGCCGGCGTGCGGCTGGCCGCGCTGATGAGCCACCTGGCCAACGCCGACCGCCTCGACCCGGGCCCATGCGATGTGGCCTCGCAGCGGCGCGTATTCGCGCAGCTGTGCGGCGGCTTCGGCGGGGATACCAGCCTGTGCAACTCGGCGGCGCTGTTTCTGCACCCCGACCTGGGCGATGGGTGGGTGCGCCCTGGCATCGCGTTGTACGGCTCTTCCCCGGGTGAGTCGGCCAGCGCCGCCGCGCTCGGGCTGCGTGCGGCGATGGCGTTGAATTCGGAGCTGATCGCGGTGCGAACCGTTCCGACCGCAGGCCGGGTCGGATACGGCAGCCGCTGGAGCGCGCCGGTGCCGACACGGCTGGGCGTGGTGGCCTGCGGGTACGCGGACGGCTACCCGCGCAGCGCTCCGGACGGCACGCCGGTGTGGGTGGCGGGGCGGCGCGCCGCCCTGGTCGGGCGCGTGTCGATGGACATGCTGACCGTCGATCTGACCGGAATCGACGATGCGGGGATCGGCAGCCCGGTGCAGCTGTGGGGCGAGCACGTTGCGATCGATGAGGTGGCGCGCCAGTCGCAGCGGGTCGCCTATGAGCTGATGTGCGGCCTGAATCCGCGTGTGCGGGTCAGTGACGCGCACTGACGCCCGCCACGTGGCCAATCCCCGAACGCAATTCGTCTGCAGCGCCTGTGGCGGATCGGCCGTCAAATGGCAGGGGCAGTGCCCGCATTGCGGCGCGTGGAATGCTCTGATCGAGACCCGCACCGAGCCAGGCCCGCAGCGACGGCGCGCGGCCGCCGCTTCCGCGGCCGGTGCCGTAGCGATCAGCGACGTGACGGCCGCCGAGGCGAAGCGGCTGTGCACGGGCATCGAGGAATTCGACCGCGTGCTGGGCGGCGGGCTGGTCGACGGCGGCGTGGTCCTGATCGGAGGCGATCCCGGGATCGGCAAGTCGACGTTGCTGCTGCAGGCGCTGTCGCGTGTCGCGGCGGCCGAGGCGGTGTTGTACGTGAGCGGCGAGGAGTCGGCCGCGCAGGTGGCGCTGCGCGCTCAGCGCCTGTCGATCGAGGTGTCGGCGCTGCCGCGCCTGAAGGTGCTGGCCGAGATCGAGCTGGAGACGATCATCGCGGTGATCGAAACCGCAAGGCCCCGCGTGGTGGTGGTCGACTCGATCCAGACGCTGTTCACCCCGACGCTGACCTCGGCGCCCGGATCGGTGTCACAGGTGCGCGAATGCGCGGCCAGCCTGACGCGCCTGGCCAAGCGCAGTGGCGTCACCGTGATCCTGGTCGGCCACGTGACCAAGGAAGGCGCGCTGGCCGGGCCGCGGGTGCTGGAGCACATGGTCGACACGGTGCTGTACTTCGAGGGCGATACGCACTCGGCGTACCGGCTGGTGAGGGCCTTCAAGAACCGCTTCGGCGCGATTCACGAGCTCGGGGTGTTCGCGATGACCGACCGCGGCCTGCGCGGCGTCAGCAACCCGTCGGCCCTGTTCCTGTCGCAGCAGGGCGACGGCAAGGGCGGCCTCGTTCCCGGCTCCTGCGTGATGGTGACGCAGGAGGGCAGCCGACCGATGCTGGTCGAGATCCAGGCGCTGGTCGACGCCGCCCACGTGCCGAACCCGCGGCGGCTGTGCGTCGGAGTCGATCCGCAACGGCTGGCGATGCTGCTGGCGGTTCTGAGCCGCCACGCGGGCGTTGCCAGCTACGACCAGGACGTGTTCGTCAACGCGGTCGGCGGCGTCCGCATCGACGAGCCCGCCTCCGACCTGGCGGTGGCGCTGGCCGTGCTGTCGTCGATCCGCAACCGCCCGCTGCCGCGTGCGCTGGCCGTGTTCGGCGAGGTGGGCCTGGCCGGCGAGATCCGGCCCGCGGCGCGCGGCCTGGAGCGGCTGCGCGAAGCGGCCAAGATCGGCTTTTCAACCGCGCTGATCCCGAAGGCCAACGCGCCGCGCAAGCCGATCGAGGGGCTGGAGGTCATCGCAGTCGAATCGCTGACGGAAGCGATCTCGGAGCTCAGACTCCGGTAGAGCGGCAAAGGACAGCGCCCGCGGATAAGGGCGCGCGCTGAGGCCATGTCACCTCGGCGCGTCCGAAAGCGCAAGCCGCGCCGCCTCCAGCCCGGCCCGCACAGAGCCCTCCAGCGTCGACGGAAACGGGCTGTCGGCGATATCCCCGGCCAGATACAGACCCGCCACCGGCAGCCGCGGCGGCGGCCGCCGCAGCCCGACCGCCGGCAACAGCGTGGCGCGCCGCTCGATCACGATGTTCTGCGCGATCGAGGGCGGCAGGCCGAATTCGCCGGACAGCTGGCGGTCGGCGGCGCTGCACAGCACCCCCCGGTCGCTTTCGGTCCGAAGCGTGGGAGCCCCGATCACGACGCTGAAGATCGCCTGGTGCGCCGGATCGATCCTCCCGCGGTCGAATACCCATTGACCCGGACGACCCTGGGCCGGATCGTCGAGCAGCGCGTAGATGGGTTCGGGCAAGCGTGTTCCGTTCGGGTAGCGCAAATAGACGGTGGCAATCGGTTCGTATTGCAGGCCGCGCAGCTCGCCGATGGCCGGCTGCAGCGCCTCGATCGAGGCCGACTCCAGCAGGCGCGCCGCCGCCTCGGCGGGAATGGCCAGCACGACGCGGTCGGCCTGAAGTTGCTGATCGCGCAGCGCAACGCTCCAGCCCTGGCCCGATCGGGCCAGCCCGACCGCCGGCTGGCGCAGCACCACGGTGGCGCCGGCCCGCGCCAGGTAACGCTGTGCCGCCTCGGGCATCGTGGCGGAAAGATCGCGCCGGGTCAGCAGCAGGCGGCTGTCCGGCTCAGCAGCTCCCAGCGTTAGTCGCAGCAGATTCAGGAACAGCTTCGAGGAGGCCTGCGCCGGTTCCGCGTTCACGGCGGCGATGCACAGCGGCCGCCACAGCCGGCGCACCAGCGCTGCGGGCTGGGTCGCGAGCAAGGTCGCGACCGGGCAGTCGACCTCGATCTGCCATCCGTTGCGCTGCTGGCGCGCGATCCAGGCGGCCAGCGCGAAGCGCTCGGGCCACGGCACGCGGCGTGCGCGGGCGAGTCCCACGGCCAGGTGCAGCGGGGCGGGCAGGGCAACGGCCCCGAGGCGCCATCCGTCCGGATACCGGATGGTGAACGGCTGCGACAGCAGCGCCTGCTCCGGATCGACGCCGAGCCGTCGCATCAGCGCGATGGTTTCGGTGCAGGCGCCCAGCAACAGGTGCTGTCCGTTGTCGACCGTGAAGTCGCGATCGCCGATGCGCAGATCGACGCGCCGGGCGCGGCCGCCGATGGCCGGCGCCGCATCCACCAGCGTGACGGCAACGCCCAGCCGAGCGGCCTCGACCGCGCACGCCAGCCCCGACCAGCCCGCCCCGACCACCACCCAGCGGGCAAGGGTCCCTCGCTGAGCCGTCATCGCGTCAGTGCGCGGCCGCGCGGCGGCCCGAACACCCAGGTGCGCCACGCGATCAGCATTTTGCGCAAGGGCGTCAACGCAATGCGCTGGTGTAGCACCCGAAAATCGCTGCGTTCCAGCTCACCGAGCAGCGCCTCGTACAGCGCACCCAGGATGATGCCGGGCGCTTGCGCGCGCCGCTGCGGCGCCGGCAGCTGCTCGGCAGCGCTGTGCAGGGCCGCGCGCGCACGGGCCGCCTGCCGCGCAAGCAGCGGTGTGAAGCCCTTCACATAGCGGGCTGAGTACAGATCGTCCGCTGTCACGTCGAATTCCTGAAGGTCCTGCGCAGGCAGGACGACCCGCCCTTTGCGTGCGTAGCGGCCGGCATCACGCATCATCCGGATCATTTGCACCGCCAGGCCCAGTTCGCGTGCGTGCGCCCGTGTGGACGGCTCCGAGGGACCGAACACACCAGCCGCCATCTCGGCGAAAGGGCCGGTCAGAAGATAGCAGTGTTGCGCGAACGCGTCGAAATCGGCGAACGGGACCGGCTCCAGCAGTTGAACGCGAGCCTGCAGCAAGCGCTCTAACGGGTCAGACGTCAATCCGTACGCAGCCACGTGGGGCGCCAGCGCACGCGTGGTCGGATGCTGGGCCGTTCCCTCGAACAGCCGCCCGATCTCCTGCGCCCACCAGCCCAGCGCCGCGCGCGCCAGCGCCGGATCGGACGGTTGTTCGGCCGCCTCGTCCAACTCGCGGCGCAGCGCGTACAGCGCGGTGGCGGCGCGCCGGCGCTCGAGCGGCAGGAACAGCAGGCTGTAGTGGGCGCTGGATCCGATTGCGGCGAGCTTTTCACGACAGTATTGGTCCGGGCTCATTGCGTTCGATTAGAATTGAGATGCCGGGCGAGGGTGGCGACGCCGGAGCGAAGGTGGCGAAATTGGTAGACGCACCAGGTTTAGGTCCTGGCGCCTTCACCGGCGTGGGGGTTCGAGTCCCCCCCTTCGCACCACGGGCGCCGCGAATCAGCAGCCCGCGCGCGCCATAACCAACGACTCGAACGGTTTTTGCGGATGCACACCGATATTCAGGACCTTGGCGGACTGCAGCGGCGGATCGATCTGACCGTTGCGGCGAGCGACATTGCGGCGGAAGTATCGCAGCGGCTGGCGCGCCTTGCCCGGCAAACCAGTATGCCTGGATTTCGCCGCGGCAAAGTGCCGATCAAGCTGGTGGCGGCGTCGTATGGTTCCCAGGTCCAGGCCGAGGTGATGCGCGAAAAGCTCGGCAGCGAGCTCTCGTCGGCGCTGGATGCGAGCAAGCTCAGAGTGGCGGGCGCGCCGCGGCTGGAGCCGCTGCCGGTGGCGGACACCGACCAGATCGGCTTTAGCGCGACGTTCGAGGTCTATCCGGAGATCGATCCCGGCGATGTCTCGCAGGTCGAGCTGCCTCGCTACACGTGCAGCGTGTCGGAGTCCGACGTGGACCAGACGGTCGAAATCGTGCGACGCCAGCGAGCGGCGCGGTCGACGGTGGATCGTGCAGCCGCCGACGGCGACCGGGTCAGCGTCGACTTTCGCGGCACCATCGATGGACAGGACTTCGAAGGCGGCGAGGCCAAGGACTTCTCGTTCAACCTGGGGGAAGGCCGGATGCTGCCGGCCTTCGAGCAGGCGGTGCGCGGGCTGCGGCCGGGCCAGCCGGTGCAATTCGAAGTGGTTTTCCCAGCCGACTATCCCGCCAGCAAGGTGGCCGGCCGCAGCGCGCAGTTCTCGCTGACGGTCAAGCGCGTCGAGCAGATCGAATTGCCGCCGCTCGACGCGGATTTTGCCCGCGCGCTCGGAATCAAGGACGGGAACCTGTCGAAGATGCGCGCCGACGTCCGGGCCAATCTGGAGCGCGAGGTGGCGAGCCGGTTGCGCGTGCGCACGCGCGACCACGTGTTCACCGCCCTGCTGCAGGCGGCGCGTTTCGAGGTACCCCAGGTCCTGGTCGACGAGGAACTGCAGCGGCTGTCCAAGAGCGTGCACGGCGGCGCCCCGGGCGAAGCCGCCCCGGTCGATGCGCAGCTGGAGCAGGCCGCGCGGCACCGCGTGCGGCTCGGTCTGCTGATCGGAGAGCTGATGGCGCGGCACGGCCTTCAGCCACGCCAGGATCAGGTGCGCAAGGCCGTGGATTCGATCGCGCAGAACTACGAGAACCCGTCGGAAGTCATTCAGTGGTACCTTGGCAGCCGTGAACGTCTGGCCGAAATCGAGGCGGGTTTGACCGAGGACAACGTGGTGTCCTGGGCATTGGTACGGGCCCGGGTCACGGAGGTGCCCGTGCCGTTCGACGAACTGATGGGAGGACGCAAGTGAATCAGCGCGTGGCTGCGGCGACAAGCGGGGCGGCCGGCACCGGGCCGCTGGAGCCCACTGGACTGGGCATGGTGCCCATCGTGATCGAGCAGAGCGGCCGGGGCGAGCGCGCCTACGACATCTACTCGCGCCTGTTGCGGGACCGCGTCGTATTCATCGTCGGGCCGATCAACGAATTGACGGCCAACCTGGTCGTTGCGCAATTGCTGTTCCTGGAATCGGAAAATCCCGACAAGGAGATCGCGCTGTACATCAATTCGCCGGGCGGGTCGGTTTACGCCGGGATGGCCATTTACGACACGATGCAGTTCATCAAGCCCGACGTTTCGACCATCTGTGTCGGAATGGCGGCCAGCATGGGTGCATTCCTGCTGGCGGGGGGCACCAAAGGCAAGCGCTACGCGCTGCCGAACTCGCGCATCCTGATCCACCAGCCTTCGGGCGGCTCGCAGGGGCAGGCCTCGGACATCGAGATCCAGGCGCGCGAGATCCTGTACCTTCGGGAGCGCATCAACCGGATCCTGTCCGAACGCACCGGCCAGCCGGTCGATCGCATCGCGCGCGACACGGATCGGGACAACTTCATGTCGGCCAACGATGCAGTAAGCTACGGCTTGATCGACAAGATCTTCGTCAAGCGCGGCGGCGAGGGCGGGTGACCGGCCGCCGGTCGCGCAGGCTCTGAGCGCCTTTCTTCGACGGGGGGAGCGGACGCACGATGACGGACCGGAAGGGAGCGAGCGAAAAGCTTCTGTACTGTTCCTTTTGCGGAAAGAGCCAGCACGAGGTCAAGAAGCTGATTGCCGGTCCGTCGGTGTTCATCTGCGACGAATGCATCGACCTGTGCAACGACATCATCCGGGACGAGGCCTCCGGAGAGCCGGCCGGTAACGGTCCCCGTTCGGACCTGCCGGCACCGAAGGAGATCTGCTCGATCCTGGACCAGTACGTGATCGGGCAGGAAAAGGCCAAGCGCATCCTGTCGGTGGCCGTCTACAACCACTACAAACGGCTCAAGCACCTGGCGACCAAGGACGACGTCGAGCTGGGCAAGAGCAACATCCTGCTGATCGGTCCGACCGGTTCGGGCAAGACGCTGCTGGCGCAAACGCTGGCCCGGCTGTTGAACGTGCCCTTCGTGATCGCCGACGCCACCACGCTGACCGAGGCCGGCTACGTCGGCGAAGACGTCGAGAACATCATCCAGAAGCTGCTGCAGAACTGCAGCTACGAGGTCGAGAAGGCCCAGCGCGGGATCGTCTACATCGACGAGATCGACAAGATTTCACGCAAGAGCGACAACCCGTCGATCACGCGGGACGTGTCGGGCGAAGGGGTGCAGCAGGCGCTGCTGAAGCTGATCGAGGGCACGATCGCGAGCGTGCCGCCGCAGGGGGGCCGCAAGCACCCGAACCAGGACTTCGTGCAGATCGATACGACCAACATCCTGTTCATCTGCGGGGGTGCTTTCGACGGCCTCGAAAAGATCATCCGCAACCGCTCGCAGCGCAGCGGGATCGGCTTCGGCGCGGAAATCGCCGTATCCGGGGATCATTCGGTCGGCGATCTGCTGCAGGACGTGCAGCCGGAGGACCTGATCAAATTCGGGCTGATTCCGGAGCTGGTTGGGCGTCTGCCGGTGGTTGCCACGCTGGACGAGCTCAGCGAAGAGGCGCTGGTGAAGATACTGGTGGAGCCGAAAAACGCGCTGATCAAGCAGTTCCGGCGGCTGCTGTCGATGGAGGGCGTCGAGCTGGAAGTGCGCACCGAGGCGCTGGACGCGATCGCTCGGCGCGCGTTGAAGCGCCGCACCGGCGCGCGCGGCCTGCGTTCGATCGTCGAAAGCGTGCTGCTCGACGTGATGTACGACCTGCCCAGCATGAACAACGTAATAAAAGTGGTCATCGACGAGAATTCGATCGGCGAAGGCCGCCCGATCCTGATCTATTCGGACCAGCCCAAAGTCGCCGGCGCACCGCGCTGATGCGCAGGCAAAAGCCTGCTGCGTTCGAGCGGCAGGTCGTACTGACCCGATTCCAATTCGGGCCTGCTCAGGACGGTTTTCAGGCTCCTGCAAGCAGCGTTTAGTAGGGTTGCCCCCACAGAATGCGCATAAGTGAGCCCGCTGCACGGGCGATCGCCGGTTCACTGGCGTGTTAGAGTGGAATTGCCTTGGGTGGCTGGCCGGGTTGGGCTTGAAACGGCCCGGATTGTCCCCATTTCCACGGCATTGAGCCGTCAGGATTGCCTAATGTCCACCGCAATGTTGCCATTGGAACCCACCGTGCTGCCGCTTCTGCCGTTGCGCGATGTGGTCGTATTTCCCCACATGGTCATTCCCTTGTTCGTCGGCCGGCCAAAGTCGATCAAGGCGCTCGAGGCGGCGATGGAAGCCGGCAAGAGCATCATGCTGGTTGCGCAGAAAAACGCGGCAAAGGATGAGCCGTCGGCCGACGACATCTACGCGATCGGCTGCGTGGCCAACATCCTGCAGATGCTGAAACTGCCCGACGGCACCGTGAAGGTGCTGGTCGAGGGAGCGCAGCGTGCCACCATTCATCGAATCGAGGACCTGGGCACGCACTTCGCCTGCGACCTGACGCCGATGGCGCCCGAAGCCGGCGGCAACGCCGAGCTCGAGGCGCTGCGGCGGGCGATCGTCGCGCAGTTCGACCAGTACGTGAAATTGAACAAGAAGATTCCCGCCGAGATCCTGACCTCGATCGCGGGCATCGACGAAGTCGGGCGCCTGGCCGACACGATCGCGGCGCACTTGCCCCTGAAGCTGGAGCAGAAGCAGCGGATCCTGGAAATGTCGGGCCTGAACGAGCGCCTCGAGCATCTGCTGGGACAGCTGGAAACCGAAATCGACATCCTGCAGGTCGAGAAGCGGATCCGCGGCCGCGTGAAGCGGCAGATGGAAAAGAGCCAGCGCGAGTACTACCTGAACGAGCAGGTCAAGGCGATCCAGAAGGAGCTCGGCGAGGGCGAAGAGGGTGCCGACCTGGACGAGCTCGACAAGAAGATCAAGGCGGCGCGCATGCCCAAGCAGGCGCGCCAGAAGGCCGAATCGGAACTGAAAAAACTCAAGCTGATGTCGCCGATGTCGGCCGAGGCGACCGTCGTTCGCAATTACATCGACACGCTGGTCAATCTTCCGTGGAAGAAGAAAAGCAAGATCAACAACGATCTGGGCAACGCGCAGCGCGTGCTGGACGAGGATCACTACGGGCTGGAAAAAGTCAAGGAACGGATCGTCGAATACCTGGCGGTGCAGCAACGCGTCGACCGGCTCAAGGCCCCGATCCTGTGCCTGGTGGGTGCGCCGGGCGTCGGCAAGACGTCCCTGGGGCAGTCGATTTCGCGTGCGACCAATCGGAAGTTCGTGCGGATGGCCTTGGGTGGCGTGCGTGACGAGGCCGAGATCCGCGGGCACCGGCGCACCTACATCGGGTCGATGCCGGGCAAGATCCTGCAGAACCTGAGCAAGATCGGCGTGCGCAACCCGCTGTTCCTGCTGGACGAAGTCGACAAGATGGGGATGGACTTCCGGGGCGATCCGTCATCGGCGCTGCTCGAAGTGCTGGATCCGGAGCAGAACCACACGTTCGTCGATCATTATGTCGAGGTCGACTACGACCTGTCGGACGTGATGTTCGTGGCGACCGCCAACACCATGAATATCCCGCCGCCGCTGCTGGACCGGATGGAGGTCATCCGCCTGTCCGGTTATACGGAGGACGAGAAGGTCAACATCGCGATGCGCTATCTGCTGCCCAAGCAGATGAAGAACAACGGCGTGTTCAAGCAGGAGCTGGAGGTCACGGCCGCGGCGATCCGCGACATCATCCGCTATTACACGCGCGAAGCCGGCGTGCGCTCGCTCGAGCGCGAGATTTCCAAGATCTGCCGCAAGGTCGTCAAGAACGCGCTGATCAAGGAAAGCGGCGGCAAGGTGCGCGTGCTGCCGGGCAACCTGAACAAGTTCCTGGGCGTGCGCCGCTACAACTTCGGCGTCGCCGAAAAAGAGGCACAGATCGGGCAGGTCACCGGACTGGCCTGGACCGAGGTCGGCGGCGAGCTGCTGACGATCGAGAGCGCGACGATGCCGGGCAAGGGCAACATCATCCGCACCGGATCGCTGGGCGACGTGATGAAGGAGTCGGTCGAAGCCGCGCGCACGGTCGTGCGCGCCCGTGCCCGGCGCCTGGGGATCAAGGACGAGATATTCGAAAAGAGCGACATCCACGTCCACTTGCCGGAAGGCGCCACGCCCAAGGACGGTCCGAGCGCCGGCACTGCCATCACGACCTCGGTGGTCTCGACGCTTAGCGGCATTCCGGTGCGCCCCAACGTGGCGATGACCGGCGAGATCACGCTGCGAGGCGAGGTGCTGGCGATCGGCGGCCTGAAGGAAAAGCTGCTGGCGGCCCTGCGCGGGGGCATCAAGACGGTGTTGATTCCCGAGGAAAACGTCAAGGACCTGGCCGAGATCCCCGATAACGTTAAGAACCGGATCGAGATCGTCCCTGTGAAGTGGATCGACCAGGTGCTGGAAGTGGCTCTGACGCGCCAGCCGATCCCGCTGTCGGATGAAGAGGCGGCCGTGGCCACCACCCCCAAGGCCGCGCCGGCCGAAGCGGTCAAGCCGGAAGCCGGGCCGGGCGAATTCGTCAAGCACTGAAGTCTGCGGCACGGCGCGGGTATTGATACTCCCTGCGCCGTGCGCGCGCCTGTCACGATCCGGCGCGATCACTGCCCGCTTGACACTGCGTAAGCGGCGCGGTTGAATAGTCGCGCAAGTTCAAAACGAAAAGGCCGTCGAGACCGGCAGGGAGGGGGTGGCAGTGAACAAGACCGAACTGATCGAGCATATCGCCCGTCAGGCCGATATCTCGAAAGCAGCGGCCGGGCGTGCGCTCGAAGCGATCGTCGGCGGCATTCGTACGTCCCTGAAAAAGGGCAACTCCGTCACGCTGGTTGGCTTCGGAACCTTCATGGTCGGAAAGCGGGCCGCGCGCCTGGGCCGCAATCCGCGCACCAATCAGCCGATCAAGATCAAAGCGGCCAGGGTTCCGAAGTTCCGGGCTGGAAAAGCCCTGAAGGATGCAGTAAACTGATTTGTTGTGCGGTGCCTTTGCACGCAGCCGCGGGCGCGCGCGGGGGTGCTTAGCTCAGCTGGTAGAGCGGCGCCCTTACAAGGCGTAGGTCGGGAGTTCGAACCTCTCAGCACCCACCACGGTCAACGGCGGTTAAAACAAGTTATCGCTTTTCGACGGGCTGCCGGCGCGGAGTGGTAGTTCAGTTGGTTAGAATACCGGCCTGTCACGCCGGGGGTCGCGGGTTCGAGTCCCGTCCACTCCGCCAAACACGATTGATGCGAAGGCGAACCGAAGTTCGCCTTTTTTCTTCTTCGACGGATCCTCTTCGATAGCCAACGCGCTCGCAAGCCCGCGGCCAGACCAAGAATGTTCGACACGATCCGATCCCGCCACCGCTTCTTCGCCATTGCCATCACGCTGCTGTTCGGGGTGCCGTTCATCTTCACGGGTGTCTACAGCTACAACCAGTTTTTCGCCACCGACACGTCGATCGCCAAGGTCGGATCGGAGCGCATCAGTCAGCAGGACCTCGATCTGGCGTTTCGAGAGCGGCTGGAGCGGATGGCCCAGATGCTCGGTGCCAATTTCGACGCGCGCGTATTCGACACGCCTCAGGCGCGCGCGGCCACGCTCGATGCGCTGCTGTCGGAGCGCGCCTTGAAGCTCGAGGCTCAGCGCGCGCACGTGCTGGTCACCAACCGCAAGCTGCAGCAGGTGATCGAATCGACGCCCGCCTTCCAGCAGGGCGGCCGTTTCGACTACAACACGTACAAGGCGCTGCTGGCCGCGCGCAATCTGAACGAGCTTTCGTTCGAGGCCGATTTGCGGGAAGACCTTGTCCGGCAGACGGTGATAGGGGCGGTCTCCGATACGGCCATGGTTCCGAAGTCGGTCTCCGACCGGCTGTGGCAGCTTCAGCACGAAAAGCGCGAGGTGCGCCAGCAGGCGTTCCGGCCCGAGGACTACCTTGCAAAAACCGAGGTCGGCGCCGAGGCGATCAAGGCCGAATACGACAAGAACAAGTCGCGCTACATGACCCCGGAAACCGTGCGCGCCGAATATATCGTTCTGCGCGTTGCCGACCTCGCGGCCCAGATGCCCGTGTCGCCGCAGGATGTGCGCGCCTTCTACGACAACAACCCGAAACGATGGGGTCAGGCCGAGCGCCGGCGCGCCAGTCATATCCTGATCACGGTCGGAGCGGGCGGTTCGGCAGCGGATAAGACTCAGGCAAAAAAAGTGGCGGAATCGGTGCTCGCCAAGGAGCGATCGAATCCGGCCGATTTCGCACGGCTGGCCAAGGAATATTCGAAGGACCCCGGATCGGCGCAGAAGGGCGGCGACCTGGGATGGTTTGGCCGCGGGATGATGGTCAAGCCGTTCGAGGATGCGGTCTTTTCGATGAAGGACGGCCAGACCAGCGGCGTGGTGGAGTCGGACTTCGGCTATCACATCATCCGGGTCACCGGGATCGAGCCGGCCCGCATCAAGTCGTTCGAAGACGTCAAGGGTCAGATCGAGGCGGAGTTGCGGCAGCAGGCCGCCGAGAAGCGTTTTTCCGAGATTGCCGATCAGTTCAGCAATTTCGTCTACGAGCAGGCCGATGGCCTGAAGCCGGCCGCCGAGAAGTTCAAGCTGGAGCTGCACGAAGTCGATGGTGTCACGCGCAGGGGCGTGCCGCAGGGGGATGCGTCCGCCGTGTTCACGCCCGCGCTGATCGAAGCGGTTTTTGCTCCGGATTCGTTGCAGAAGCGGCGCAACACGAAGGCGATCGATATCGGCGCCAATGCGCTCGTGTCGGCGCGTGTGCTCGATTACCACGCGGCAGCGCCGATTCCGCTGGAGGTGGTGCAGCCGCAGATCAGGAATTCGCTGCAGCGCGCCGCGGCCGCCGAGATCGCGCGCAAGGCGGGGCAAGCCCGGCTGGCCGAGCTGCTCAAGTCCCCCGACGACAATGGCTTCGAAGCGCCGCGCTGGGTCGGGCGCGACGATCCTCAGCAGCAGCTGGCCCCGGCCGCGCTCAACTCGGTCATGCAGCTGGCGCCGGATCACCTGCCCGCGTTTGTCGGCGCCGATGCGCCCGGCGGCGGCTACCTGGTGGTGCACGTGCTGTCGACCCGTCCGGCCGATGCGCCCGCGGCCGATGCGATCGCAGGAGCCTCGCAGCAGTGGTTGCGGCAACTGTCCGCGGCCGACGAGCAAAGCTTCGTACAGGGCCTGCGGCAGCGCCTGGGCGCCAAGGTGGTCCGCAGCGAACCGGCGGCGCCCCCCAAGGAAGAGCCGCAGTAGGAGCGGGGTCGGGTCGGGCCCGGACGGCCTCGCCGTGCGGATTCAAGCGGCGCCTTGCACCAGCTCGCACGCCGCCCGTTCGAAGTCCGCACTGTCGGCGCCGTCGAGGAGCACGTGACGCGCCTGCCCGGCGTTGCGGTAGTTGGTCCGGATCGAGCGCAGGTACACGGGGTCGTAGTGCTCCTGCAGCAGACACGTGACCAGGGCATCCCACTGACCATCGGTCACCATCGACTTCCAGCGCTGCACCGTGGCCTGGCCGTGCAGAGTGGTCAGGAAGTCGAGCTGCTCGCACAGCTGCTGCGGACAGCGCTCGTAGTGGCGGTACTCGTCGCGCAACAGGCGGATGCGCTGCGGCACCGGCAGGTCCAGTCGGACGCAGTCGGACCGTCGCATTGCATCCAGCAGGGCGCTGGGCAGCTGGCAGGCTCCGATCCTGCGGCTTTCGGATTCGACGAACACGGTGCGCCCGGGATCGAGGCGGCTCAGCGCCCACCACAGGCGCGTTTCGAACTGCTTCTGGCTCGGTTGGAGGCAACCCGGCAGACCGCCCAGCACGGAGCCGCGATGGGCCGCCAGCGATTCCAGATCGAGCACCTGCGCTCCCAGGCGGTCCAGGTGGCCCAGTAAGCGGCTTTTTCCGCTTCCGGTGGCGCCGCACAGCACGCGGTAGTCAAATCGCTGCGGCAGCGTTTCGAGCGTCTGGACCACGATGCGCCGGAACGCGCGATAGCCGCCCTGCAGCTGCTGGACCCGCCAACCGACGCGCGCCATCACGTGCGCGAACGATCCGCTGCGCTCTCCGCCTCGCCAGCAGTACACCAGCGGCGACCAGGTGCGCGGCCGCTCGGGAAAGCAGTGGCGCAGGTGCCGCGCGATGTTGGCGGCCACCAGGGCGGCGCCGGCGCGGCGCGCGTCGAACGGTGAAACCTGCTTGTAGATCGTTCCGATCTCGGAGCGCTCGGCGTCGGTGAGCACCGGGCAATTGACGGCGCCGGGAAGGTGGTCGATCGCGAATTCCGACTCGCTGCGCACGTCGATGACCGTATCGAACCGCTTCAGGTCCGCCAGCGCATCGTCACACGTGATCGTCTTCAGGTGCACGCTTCAGGCAGCCGGGCGTCGCAGCATCGGCTGCAACCGGGTCCAGACGTTGTCCAGCATCCGTTCCTGGGCCTGCTGGTTGGGGTGAATCCGGTCGGGCTGAAACAGGTCCAGGCGATCGGCAAATCCTTCCATCAGGAAGGGGACGAGCTCGATCCGGTTGCGAGTGGCCAGCGAAGCGAACGTCTGGAAGAACCGCTCCGAGTAATCGCGCCCGTAATTGGGCGGAATCCGTACCCCGACCAGCAGGACCCTGGCGTGCGCTGCGCGACACGCGTCGATCATCGCCTGAAGATTGTCCCGCATCTGCTCCAGGTCGAGTCCCCGCAGGCCATCGTTGCCGCCCAGCTCGATCAGGACGATGTCGGGCTCGACCGTCTGCAGCAGCTTCGGCAGCCGGGCGCGTCCGCCACTGGTGGTGTCGCCGCTGATGCTCGCGTTGACGACGCTATACTGCCGCTCCTGCCTCGAGAGGCGTTCCGACAGGCGGCTGACCCAGCCGGTATCGCGAGGCAGCCCGAATTCGGCCGACAGGCTGTCGCCGACCACGAGGACCGTGTGGGTCGGCGGCGCGGCGTGCACGGCCACCGAGCCCACCGCAATGAGCACAGACAGCGCACACAGGCACCGGTGAATCCGCGATCGGAGAGCGGCAAACAAGCTCAGTTTCCGTCTGCCTTCGCCGTGGAGGCGTCGGATCTGTCCAAGATCGTTCCCGATCCGACGGGCAGCTTGACGATTCTCGATCATATCAACCTGGCCGTAACGGTCGGCCAGACGCTGGCGATTCGAGGCGCATCGGGATCGGGCAAATCAACCCTGCTCGGTCTGCTGGCCGGACTGGACGTGCCCACCAGCGGCACCGTCCGTTTGTTCGGACAGGATCTGACGGCGCTGGACGAAGACGGCAGGGCGCAACTGCGTGCGAGCCGGGTCGGTTTCGTGTTCCAGTCCTTCCAGCTGCTGGAACACCTGACCGCGCTGGAAAACGTGATGCTGCCGCTGGAAATCGCCACCACGCCGGCGGGGTCCCAGGGGCGGGCGAGGGCGCTGCACCTGCTCGACCGGGTGGGACTGGGCGCACGGATCGGCCACGAGGCCCGCACCCTTTCGGGGGGCGAGCAGCAGCGCGTCGCGCTGGCGCGCGCGTTCGTCACGCAACCGGCCATCCTGTTCGCCGATGAGCCCACGGGCAGCCTGGACTCGGCTACCGGCAGCGCCGTGATCGAGCTGATGTTCGAATTGAATCGTGAATCCGGCTCCACGCTGGTCGTGGTGACGCACGACCCGGACGTCGCGTCCCGGTGCGCCAGCCGCGTGGAGCTGCATGCCGGGCGCATCGTGTCCGAGCCGGCCTTAACGGTCTAGCTGGCCACCTCGCAGCCGCGCCAGCTCGCGCGCGGCCAGCTGCGGCACTTCGGAGGCGAGCAGGCCGGCGTCGGCGCCGTACGCCTGGGCCGCCCGGCCATGCAACCAGACCGCCCCCAGCGTGCCGGTCAGAAGGCCGAAGCCCTGCGCGATCAGGGCGCCGATCATTCCCGCGAGCACGTCTCCGGTGCCGGCGGACGCCAGAGCCGGACTGCCGGTGGGATTGATCCAGTACGCCTCGCGGTCCGCGGGGCGATCCACGATCACGCTGCCCGCGCCCTTCAATACGACGGCTGAACGCGTCTGCTGCGCGAGCAGCGTCGCCGCTGCGATACGGTCGGCGTTCACGTGGATCGCGGGCACATCGGCCAGCAGCCGCGCCGCTTCCACCGGGTGAGGCGTCAGCACGCTCGGTGCGCTGCGCGCGAGCAGCGCTTGGCGCAGGCGCTCGTCGCTGGCCATCAGATTGAGCGCGTCGGCGTCCAGCACGAGCGGTGTTTCCTGTCCCAGTGCCTGCCGCAACGCCCGGCGCGCGGAATCCGAGGTTCCCATACCGCATCCGATCACGGCCACCTGAACCGGCGGCAGCCGCTCCACGGTCCGGATCATCAACTCCGGGCAGAGCGGATCGACCTTCAGATCCGGATCGCCCACGCAGCACACGTAGACCCGGCCCGCGCCCAGCCTGAGTGCCGATCGGCCGGCCAGCAACGCGGCCCCGATCATGCCGACGTCGCCCCCGATCACGGCCACACTGCCGTACAGGCCCTTGTGCGAATTGCGGCGCCGCGGTTTGGCAATCTGGGCGAAGTGTTCCGGCCCGTTCAGGCGGCCGGGCGATTGTCCCGGTTCGATTCCGAGCGTGTCGACATGAACCGCGCCGGCGGCATCGCAGCCATCGCTCATGTGCAAACCGGGCTTGTCCCCGAGAAAGGTCACGGTCGCGCGCGCGTGCACGCCGGCCACATTGCCGACCCAGACACCGGAGTCCGCGTCGAGGCCGCTTGGAATGTCGATCGAGACGACCTCGGTGCGGCTTTCGTCGGCCCATTGGGAGGCCTGCAGGTACGGGCCGGACAGCGGGCGGCTGAGCCCGATTCCGAACATTGCATCGACGATCACGTCGAAGCGGGCCTGGTCCGGCAGGGTCGGAATCGATTCGCCCCCTGCGGCGGCCCAGGCCGCATGGGCAGCACGCGCGTCTTGGGCTGCCGGCGGCAATGGCGCCCAGCAGACGCAGGTGTGACCGAGCTCGCGCAGCGCGCCCGCACACACATAGCCGTCGCCTCCATTGTTGCCCGGTCCGCACAGCACCAGAAAGGATGCGGGCCGCAGGGGAGCGCGCTGATCGAGCCAGCGCGCAGCCGCGCGCCCGGCACGTTCCATCAGCGTGCCGGGCGGCAGCCGGCCCTGGTGCTCGCGCTCGATGCGCCGCAGTTCTTCGGTTCGGTACAAGGCTCCCATCGATCGTCGATCCCGCTGCGCCCGGCTCTGGACTTACCCCCGGCCTTGCGCCGCCAGGCGCGTGACCCACTGGCCGACGGCCAGCGCGCTGGTCAGCCCGGGCGATTCGAAGCCGAACAGCTGTATCAGGCCGGGCAAGCCATGGCCGCCGGGATCATCGATCACGAAATCGCGCGCGGGTTCGCCCGGGCCGGACAGCTTGGGCCGAATCCCCGCGTATGCCGGCCGCAGTGCGCCGTCCGGAAGCTGCGGCCAATAGGTGCGGATGCTCGGATAGAACAATTCGGCGCGGCCCGGGTCGACGTTGAAATCGATCCGATCGATCCACTCGACGTCCGGCCCGAACCGGGCCGCTCCGCCAAGATCGAGCGTCAGGTGCACGCCCAGTCCGCCGTCGGCCGGCATCGGGTAGATCAGCCGTCCGAACGGCGCCCTTTGCGCCAGCGAGAAGTAGCAGCCGCGCGCCAGTCGCAGCGCCGGTATCCGTTCCGGCGGGTAACCTTCGATGGCCGAGGCGACGGCCTGCGCGGACAGGGCGGCGGCGTTGACCAGCACGTCGCAGCCGATCCGGTACGGTTCATCGCCCGCGGTGCTGACGTGCCAGGCGCCGTCGTGCCGCTCGGCCCGCTGCATCGGCGAGCGCAGCGCGATCAATCCCCCGTGGGACTGCAGATCACCGGACAGCGCCAGCATCAGTGCGTGGGAGTCGACGATCCCGGTGTCGGGCGAGTGGACGGCAGCACGGCAGCGCAGGCCCGGTTCCATCGAGGCAACCTCGCCCGCATCGAGCCATTCGAGGCGCTCGACTTCGTTGGCGAGGCCGCGCCGCTGCAGCTCGGCCAGCGCTGCCAGCTGTGAGTCGTCGGTCGCGACGATCAGCTTGCCGAGCCTGCGGTGCGGCAGCGCCCGCTCGGTCAGGTAGCGATACAGCAACCGGCGTCCCTGCACGCACAGGCGCGCCTTCAAGCTGCCCGTCGGGTAATACAAGCCCGCGTGAATCACCTCGCTGCTGCGCGAGCTCACACCCGAGCCGATCCGTGGCTCCGTTTCCAGCACGATGGTCTGCAAGCCGGCCATCGCGAGCGCCCGGGCGCAGGCGAGCCCGATCACCCCGGCCCCTATAACGACGCAATCGACACGCTCCAATCCACGCGCTCCGGATGCACGTGAACGATACCCTAAGCATGGAATTCCACCTGTGGCCGCCGGCATATCGGCCGACTGCCGGGCGGCAGGTTGTCGCTAATCTGCGTCAGCCTCCTCTGTATCGAAACCCATGAACGCGCCAGACCGAATTGCGAACTCCGCGCTGGGCGTGCTTGGCACGATGTCGATCTGCTACGCGCCCTTGATCGACAAGAAGCGCAAGGCGATCGGTACGCGCCTGACGATGCTGGCCGCGAATCCCCAGGACCGCCCGCCGATCGGGCAGGTGCTGGAAGCCCTGAACACGGTCTGGCCCGAATCGGGCGCGCCGGTCCTGGTTGCGCCGCTGGACGCGAGCTTCGACGAGTCGGCACTGGATTGGGATGCTCCGGGCAACGCGATCCTGGAGCTTCCGAGCACGGCGCTGCTCGACCCGCGCACGCAGGCGGTGGCCCAGGCTCTGTTCCGGGACGGCAAGCGGCTCGCGCTGCGCAATCGCCCCGAAGTGGCCCTGCCGCCGGCGCTGCTCGCTTGTTTCGAATACGCGCTGATCCATCTGAGCGATGATCGTCGCCGCGGCCCGGACGGCGGCCCGCCGAACGGAGTCACGCGGCGTATCCCGTTCATCATCACCGGCGTGCAGACCGTGGCCGACGTGGACGGGGCCTACGAGCGCGGCGCCGCCGCCAGCGTGGGCTGGCCGCTGGACGACGTCAGCCAGAAATCGGCCCGGCCGCTGCAGCCGGGACAGGCGGTGGTGCTGGAATTGCTGCGGCTGGTGCGCGACGACGCCGACATTGCGAAGATCGACACGACATTGAAGCGTGACCCGGCACTGGCGTTCAAGCTGCTTCGCCTGGTCAATTCGGCGGCATTCGGCCTGCCGGTGCAGATCACCTCGTTCCAGCACGCCGTGATGATGCTCGGCTACAAGAAGCTGATGCGCTGGCTGTCGCTGCTGCTGGCGACCGCATCGAAGGACAGCAACACGTTCCCGCTGATGCACGCGTCGATCCGGCGCGGGATGTTCCTGGAAACCATCGGCGCCGAAGAGCAGCAGACCGAGCTGCGCGACGAGCTGTTCATCACCGGCGCGTTCTCGCTGCTCGACAAGATCACCGGGGCCCCGTTCGAGCACCTGTTCGAGCTGATCTCGCTGTCGGAGACCATCATCGATGCGATCGTCGGGCGCAATGGACCCTATGCGCCTTACCTGACGCTGATCGAAGCGATCGAGCGCAGCGACCCGATCGTGATCCGCAAGCAGTCCGACCTGCTGGCCCTTCCGCCCGGCCGCTGCAACGAGGCATTGCTGAAGTCGATGACCTCGGCCGAGCTGCTCGACGCCGACATCTAGACGCACAACCGAAGCGAGAGTCGATCGCCCCTCGCCCGCGCCTTCACATTGGCTGGGGGAGCACGAGGGGGCCGGCCCAGCCCCCTCGTTCTCTTCCTCCCTTCCTTTTCCGGCCGAAGGCCGGAAAAGGGGCGGGGGTGAGGGCAGCCCGAGCGCGCGCACTATAATGTGCATGCACTCGGGCCCATGTCCAGCCAAACCCTCTGTTTCTTCCTCGACGGCCCGGCCGCGCTGACCCGCTCGCGCGGCAAGCGGTTGCTGGCGACACTGCAGTCGATCGATCCGGGGCTGGTCGCGCTCGACGCGCGTTACCGGCACTTCGTTCGATCCCGTCGTGCGCCCGGCGCGGCCGAGATGGCGCGGCTGGGCCGCCTGCTCCAGTACGGCGAAGCGTTCGAAGGCGGCGGCCGCGACGGCGGGCTCGAGGCGCTGATCGTTCCCAGGCCCGGAACGGTGTCGCCCTGGTCGAGCAAAGCCACGGACATCGCGTGCAACTGCGGATTCGAGTGGGTCGAGCGGATCGAGCGCGGGCAACTGGTCCGGCTGCACTTTGGCGATCCGCCGCGGTCCGGTTCGGCGGCGCAGCGGCGCCTCGAGGCGCTGCATGCGCAGCTGCACGACCGGATGACCGAGTCGGTGATCGATCCGGAAGGCGCCGCGCAACGGCTGTTCGAGGCAGCCGAGCGCAGGCCGCTCGCCAGCATCGCGCTGGGCCAGGATGCGCGCGCGGCCCTGCAGCGCGCCAACCTGCAATTCGGGCTGGCGCTGTCGGCCGCTGAGATCGATTACCTGGCGCAGGCGTACGCGCGCGCGGGCCGCGATCCGACCGACGCGGAACTGATGATGTTCGCGCAGGTCAACTCCGAGCATTGCCGCCACAAGATCTTCAACGCCGGCTGGACGATCGACGGCAGCATCCAGACCGAGTCGCTGTTCGACCTGATCCGCTCCACGCACGCCGCTGCGCCCGAGGGAACGCTGGTCGCCTATCGTGACAACGCCGCGGTGCTGCAAGGCCGCCCGGTGCGACAGCTGGCCCCGCGCCGATCGGTGGACGATGCGGCCGTGCTGTACCAGGTCGCCGGCCAGGTCGAGCACGTCGTCTTCAAGGTCGAGACCCACAATCATCCGACCGCGATTGCGCCGTTCCCGGGCGCGGCGACCGGCTCCGGTGGCGAGATCCGGGACGAGTCGGCCACGGGTCGCGGCGCACGGCCGAAAGCGGGGTTGTGCGGATTCAGCGTATCGAATCTGAGGCTGCCCGGAATGCAGGCGCCGTGGGAAAGCGACCGCGACGTATCGCGCGGCCAGGGCGAGGCGGAAGCGGGCGACTACGGCTTTCCGTCGCGCATCTGCGAAGCCTCCCGCATCATGCTGGAAGGTCCGATCGGCGCGGCGTCCTTCAACAACGAGTTCGGCCGCCCCAATCTGCTGGGTTACTTCCGCTCGTTCCAGCAGAACGTCGGAGGCGAGCGGATCGGCTATCACAAGCCGATCATGATTGCCGGAGGCGTCGGCAGCATTCGCGCCGAGCTGGTCGAAAAGCAGGCGCTGCCCGCCGGGGCGCTGCTGGTGCAGCTGGGCGGGCCGGGGCTGCGCATCGGCCTGGGGGGAGGGGCCGCATCGAGCATCCAGGCAGGTGCCAACGCCGAGGACCTCGACTTCAATTCGGTGCAGCGTGGCAACGCGGAAATGCAGCGCCGGGCGCAGGAAGTGATCAACGGCTGCGTGGCGCTGGGAGCCGCAAACCCGATCCTGTCGATACACGACGTGGGGGCGGGCGGCCTGTCCAACGCCTTGCCCGAGCTGGTGCACGCCGCGCGCCGCGGCGCGCGGGTCGACCTGGCCGCCATTCCGGTGCTGGACAGCGCGATGAGTCCGCTGGAGATCTGGTGCAACGAGTCGCAGGAGCGCTACGTGCTGGCCCTGGAGCCGGCGCGGCTGGATGAGTTCGCCTCGCTGTGCGACCGCGAGCGCTGTCCGTACGCCGTGATCGGGGTCGCCACGGCGCAGGACCGGCTGCTGGTCGCGCGCAACGGCGAGCGCGCCGCCGTCGATCTGCCGATCAGTACGCTGCTGGGACAGGTTCCGCGCTTGCACCGTGACGCGCACACGGTGCCGGTGCCGCTGGCGCCGCTGGATACCGACGCGATCGATCCGTCGCAAGCTGCGATCGAGGTGTTGCGGCATCCGACCGTCGCCAGCAAGTCGTTTCTGATCACGATTGGCGACCGCACCGTCGGAGGCCTGTGCAGCCGCGACCAGATGGTGGGGCCCTGGCAGCTGCCGCTGGCCGACTGTGCGGTGACGCTGGCGGACTACGAAGGGACCGCGGGCGAGGCGATGGCGATGGGAGAGCGCGCGCCGCTGGCGATCGAGAGCGCGCCGGCCGCGTGTCGTGTCGCCATCGCCGAGGCGCTGCTGAATCTGGCGGCGGCCGATGTCGATTTCGCGCGTGTGAAGCTGTCGGCCAACTGGATGGCCGCCTGCGGCCAGCCCGGACAGGACGCCGCGCTGTACCGCGCGGTACTGGCGGCGGCCTCCTTCTGCCGCGAGCTGGGAATCGGAATTCCGGTGGGCAAGGACTCCCTGTCGATGTCGACCCAGTGGCGCGACGGCAGCGAGGACAAGCGGGTGCGCGCGCCCGTGTCGCTGATCGTCAGCGCCGCCGGCGCGGTCGGCGACGTGCGCCGCAGCCTGACGCCGCAGCTGCGGCTCGACCTCGGGCCGACCGACCTGATCCTGGTCGACCTGTCCGCTGGCCGCTTGAGGCTGGCCGGTTCGATCCTGGCGCAGATTGCGCGCCAGTTCGGACGCGAGGTGCCGGACGTCGAGGAGCCGGCCCGCCTGCGCGCGCTGCTGTCGGTGATCCGGCAGCAGGCCGTGGCCGGGCGCATCCTGGCCTATCACGATCGATCCGACGGTGGCCTGTGGGCTTGCGCGTGCGAGATGGCCTTCGCGGCGGGCTGCGGGGTGACGCTCAATGTCGACGTGCTGGCCGTCGACCCGCTCGCGCTGGACGCGGGCGATTTCCGTATCCGCGCGCAGCAGTTGGAAGCCCGCCGCACCGACGCAGTACTGAAGGCGCTGTTCAGCGAAGAGGCCGGGTGCCTGATCCAGGTCCGCCGCGCGGAGCGCTCGCTCGTGATGGACGCGCTGCGCGAGGCGGGTCTGGGCTCATGCAGCCACGTGGTCGGCTCGCCGAACGCACAGGACTCGATCGAAGCCTGGTACGACGCCAAGCCGGTCGTGCGCCATCCGCGCCAGGCGCTGCTGCGGGCCTGGGGCGAGGTGTCCTGGCGCATGGCCGCCTTGCGTGACAATCCGGAGTGCGCCGACTCGGAGTACGAGCAGCTGGGCCAGCGAGGGCCGCTTTCGATGTCGTTGAGCTTCGAGCCCGACGACGACGTGGCCGCGCCGTTGATCGCGCGCGGCGCCCGCCCCCGCATCGCCATCCTGCGGGAGCAGGGCGTCAACGGCCAGTACGAGATGGCTTCGGCCTTCGATCGGGCCGGTTTTGCCGCGGTCGACGTTCACATGTCGGACCTGCTGGCCGGGCGCGTTTCGCTCGCGGGCTTCAAAGGCCTGGCCGCGTGTGGCGGGTTTTCCTACGGGGACGTGCTGGGCGGCGGCGGCGGCTGGGCCAAGTCGATCCTGTTTCATCCGAGGCTGTCCGATGAGTTTGCGGCATTTTTTGGCCGCCCCGACGCGTTCGCGCTGGGCGTGTGCAACGGCTGCCAGATGATGAGTCAGCTGGGCTCGATCATTCCCGGCGCCCGCCACTGGCCGCGCTTCCTGCCCAACGCATCCGAGCAATTCGAAGCCAGGCTGACGATGGTCGAAGTGGTCGAATCGCCATCGATCTTCTTCCAGGGAATGTCGGGCAGTCGCATTCCGATCGTCACCGCGCACGGCGAGGGCCGCGCCGCGTTCGAAGACGAACCAGCGCGCCGCCAGGCCATCGTCGCGCTGCGATTCGTCGACGCCGACGGGCGCCCGAGCGAGCGCTATCCGGAAAATCCGAACGGCTCGCCCGACGGCGTGACCGGCCTGACCACGCCCGATGGCCGCTTCACGATCCTGATGCCGCACCCGGAGCGGGTGCGCCGCACCGTCCAGATGTCGTGGCAGCCGCCTGGGCTGGGCGAGGATTCGCCCTGGATGAGGGTGTTTCGCAACGCGAGGCGATGGGTGGGTTAACAGGCTCAGTCTTCTTGAAGCCCGACATGACCATTCTTACGACTGCCCGCCTTCGACTCGAGCCATTCGATGATGCCCATGTCGACGGGCTGAATGCGATGAACTCCGATGAGGAGGTGATGCGGTACATCCCCGGCGGAGCGCAGAAGCGGGAGCAAACCATCGCATCGGTGGAGCGTGTCAAGGCGCGCTGGGCCAAGTGGGGGGCTTCCTGGTGGAGCTTCATCGAGCTGACCACCGGAGAAATCGTTGGGGCAGGCTGCATCCAGCATCTGCGCAAGAGCGGATCGGAACCGGACCCGGCTTATCCGTTGGAAATAGGCTGGCGACTGCGGCGCGACCGGTGGCATCAAGGCCTGGCCTATGAAGCGTCCGTCGCCATGGCTGATTTCGCGTTCCAGAACCTGAGGGCCGAGACGCTGCTGGCCGTGTGCGACCCCGAAAATGCTGCGTCGGCTGCGCTAATGAAGCGGCTTGGCATGCAGTATCGAGGAATCGAAAGCTGGTACGAACGGGATGTGGCGACCTACGGGATAACGTCTGAGGAGTGGCTTGCAAGGGCTGCGCCTCTGCGCTGATCCGAGGCCATCGAGCCCGGAGGCCAGTTGCCAACCTCTGCCGTACGGACTATATTCAGTCTTTATTCGGTCCATCGGGTACCGCCGTGCGCTATTCGTCCCAAGTCAAACCCATCAGCTATTTGAAGGCCAACGCTGCCGAAGTGTTGGCACAACTCGCTGAGCATCGTGAGCCGCTCGTAATCACCCAAAACGGCGAAGCGAAGGCGGTAATTCAAGATGTCGCGAGCTTCGAGGAAACGCAGGAGACCCTGGCGCTGCTGAAGATTCTCGCGCTAGGCAATCAGGACATCGAAGCCGGCAAGGTGAAGTCGGTGGTCGACGTCGTCGCACGTCTGCGGGCCGGGCGCGCAGACGGCTGATGGCGACTGATCACTACGAGGTCTTCCTCACGGCGGGCGCCGAGCGCGACCTGGAGTCCATCCACGACTATATCGCCGCGTTCGACTCGCCGGCCAGTGCGGATCACGTCCTGGACCGGTTGATGAGAGCCGTCAATGCACTGTCGACCTTTCCCGAGCGTGGCAGTCATCCCAAGGAGCTGCTGGCGCTGGGCATCAAGGACTATCGGCAAACCTTCTTCAAGCCCTATCGTGTGGTTTACCGCGTCCACGGCCAGCGCGTCTACGTCTACCTCATCGTCGATGGCCGCAGGGATATGCAATCGCTGTTGGCGCGGCGCCTGCTTGGCGCTTGATCTGGAGGTGATTCACGCTTCACTGACGAGCGGAAGGACGACGTTGAGCGCGAAATCCGCAAGGAAATGCGCGGTGATATTGGCGACGAGATCACGGCGCATCAGGTAGTAGAAGGTGAAGATTGCCCCGAGCACGAATGCCGCCACCATGCCGCCCAGTCCCTGTCGATAGTGCGCCGCTGCGAAAACTGCCAGGGGCACCATGGCAGCCAGCCACTTGTTTCCCGTGAGGCTTTGCAGCCGCTCGACGGCGTAGCCCCGGTAGAAGAGCTCCTCGACGGCTCCCGCCCGCAACGTGATCAACACGAGCACCCACAGCGATGGCTGGTAAGCGCCCTTGCCAGGGTCGCCCAGGGCAATGCCGCAGGCCTGCAGCAACAGGTACAGGCCAACCGTAACGGCCAGGATGACGGCCGCCAGCAGCATCCCTCGCAGCAGGGACCTGCCCAGTTGGTCCAGGTGCAGACCAACGGACGCCAGGGGCAGCAACTCCCGTCTCCTGACCAGCCACAGCAGCAGACCTGCCAACAGGAAAAGACCCAATTCCCGGCCTGCGATCTGCAGGTCGGAGTGGTTCTCGCCGGTGATGAGTCGATAGGCGCCCGTAAAGGCAGGAGCCGCCAGCAGTGCGATCGCAAGACCCAGGAAAGTTGCACCGGTGCGCTGCGGCGCCGCTGGAGCTTTCAACAAGTCTTCCGCCATCGCATCCTGCGGTCATCCGTTGATCGATGCGAACAGCCTAGCGGCACCGTCCCGGACAGCCCGCCCCATGCGACCAAGTGTCAATCGACCGGGATGGAACGCAAGGAGTCCAGACAGCCCGATGCCTGGCCAATAACCCGGTTGGTGCCTCTTTAGTATTTCGTAGCGACGGCCGTGAGCCGTGCGGTCTTCAACCGCCGATGTAGGACATCTCGACCCGGTTGGCGCCCTCGCTGCCGTTGTGGCCGCGCAACTCCGAATAGCGGTCGACCCGCTCGCTCCAGATGCGCCCGATCACGGTTGCCAGCTGCGCGTCAGCGGCGCCGCTGCGCAGCAGGGATCGCAGGTCGTAGCCCTGCGAGGCGAACAGGCACAGGAACAGGCGTCCTTCGATCGACAGGCGGGCGCGGGTGCAGGTGCGGCAGAACGCCTGGGTGACGCTGGCCACGATGCCGATCTCGCCGCGGCCGTCGCGGTAACGCCAGCGCCGGGCCACTTCGCCGGAATAATTCGGATCGACCGGCTCCAGCGGCATCTCGGCGTTGATGCTTGCCACGATTTCAGAGGCCGGCACCACCTGGTCCAGGCGCCAGCCGTTCGTGGTGCCCACATCCATGAACTCGATCATCCGCAGCACATGACCGCGCTCCTTGAAGAAGCGCGCCATCGGCAGTATCTGGTGCTCGTTGACGCCGCGCTGCACGACCATGTTGATCTTGACCGGCAGCCCGGCGTGCGCGGCCGCTTCGATTCCGTCCAGCACGGCCGCTACCGGAAAGCCGACGTCGTTCATGCGCCGGAACACGTCATCATCGAGCGCATCGAGCGACACCGTGATGCGATTCAACCCGGCCTGCGCCAGGCTCGCCGCGTGCTGCCGCAGCAGGGAGGCGTTGGTCGTCAGCGCCAGGTCGATGCCGCGGCCGTCCGGCGTGGTCAGTTCCGCCAGCATCCGGATCAGGCGAGCCAGGTCCTTGCGAAGCAGCGGCTCGCCGCCCGTCACGCGGATCTTCTCGACGCCGTGCGCGACGAACACCCGCGCCAGGCGCGTGATCTCCTCGAAACTGAGCAGATCCGAATGCGGCAGGAAACGGTGCTCGCGGTTGAACACCTCCTTGGGCATGCAGTACGTGCAGCGGAAATTGCAACGGTCGGTGACCGAGACGCGCAGATCGTGCAGCGGCCGCTGCAGCCGATCGGTCAAATGACCCAGCGTCGGCCGGATCTGCCCGAGCTGAGGCAGCGCCGGGCGGCGCACGCGGGCATCGAGCACGGGGATGAAGCGTTCCGACATCTTATTGGGCGCTGCTTAAGTGAGCGACAACCGAGCCACTTCGACTCTGTGGCAGATCGTACGCGCCCTTCGCCTGCCGCAGGGCGCGGCCGGAATGCGGGAATTCATCGACCCTCCGCCAGCTCCCAACGGCCGTTCCGATCAAGGCTGGCCGCGCGTTTCAACCTGCGTCAGCGGCGCCTCCTCGACTGGCGGCAACACCGGTCGCTCGCGTCCGACCCGCACCGGCGGCGGCTGCAGCGCAGCAGCGCGGGCCTGCGCGGCGGCCAGTTTTTCCGGGTCGGTCTGAGCGAGCTTCATCCCGGACGATTCAACCATCGGCAGCAATTCGGCCATCGCCATGGGCGCCGGTTCGATGGCGCGTTCAAGGGGCGACTCGTGGCGCAGCACGGCAGGCTGAGGTGCCGGCTCGCTTTGCGGTGCTGGCTCCCTCTGCAACGCCAGCTCCCTCTGCAGCGCCGGCTCCCTCTGCAGGGCCGGCTCTCTTTGTGGCCGCTCCCTTTGCGGTGCCCGCGCCGGTGTCGGCTCTCTTTGCGGTGTCGACTCGGTCGCCTCGCGTTGCGGCTGTTCCGATTCGGGCTCGTTCAGCGCGGATTCGACCTGCGCGCCGCCCGCGCCGCGTTCGCCACGCTCGGAGCCGCGTCCGCGGCGCCGGCGCCGGCGGCCACGCCGCTCCTCGCCTCCAGCTGCGGCCTCCACGGCCGGTGTTGATGGCGATCCAATCGCACCGTCGGTGGTAAGCGCCGGCGTCAGCGATTCGCTCGCGGCGGCCACTTCACGCGGCGCCTCGGGCGGCTTGCGGCCGTCACGGGGCGGACGGCGCGCCCCATCGCCGCCTCGTTCTCGCTTGGCCTGCCGCTGTTCCTCGGTCTGCTCCGGACGGGCCGGGCCCGCCGGACGCTCGCGGCGCTGCGCCTGGTCACGACCGCGCTCGCTACGGTCGGATCGCTCGGCGCGCTGGCCGCGTCCCTGCGCCGCCCGTTCCGAACCGGCGCGTTCCGTGCGGGCCTCGCCCCGTTCCGGGTGGCGTTCACCGCGCCGGCGCCGGTCGCGATCGGGCCGGCTGCTGCGGCCCGGCGTGGCTGCCTCCGCGCCCCGTGGCGGGGCCGCCGGTGCGGCTTCGGGCTCGACCGCGAACCAGCTGCGAATGCGCGACCACAGCGATGGGCCGGCGGCCACTTCCGGCGCCGCAACGGCTGCCACCGGAACGACCGGGGCCGGGGTCTCCGGAACCACGCCCTTGACCACCGCTTCCTGGCGCCGATTGCGCGCCTCGTCGGGCCGTCCCGGCAAATAAGGTTGATCCGGACTCGGGGCCGTCACGCGGTCATAGCTTGGCTTGGCCTGGTCGAGTCGCTCGTCGTCGTGCTTGAGTCGCTCGATGCTGTAGTGCGGCGTCTCGAGGAACTTGTTCGGGATCAGCACGATCGAGACCTTCAGCCGGGCCTCCAGCTTGGTCAGATCGGGGCGCTTCTCGTTCAGCAGATACGTGGCCACGTCGATCGGGACCTGCGCGTGCAGGGCGGCCGTGTTCTCCTTCATCGCCTCCTCCTGCAGGATGCGCAGGATGTGCAGGGCCGAGCTGTCGGTATCGCGCACCTGGCCAACACCGTTGCAGCGCGGACAGGTCACGTGACTGCCTTCGCTCAAGGCCGGCCGCAGCCGCTGGCGCGACAGTTCCATCATGCCGAAGCGGGAGATCTTGCCCATCTGGACGCGGGCGCGGTCATGGTGCAGGGCGTCCTTCAGCCGCTGCTCGACGGCCCGCTGGTTGCGGGCGTCTTCCATGTCGATGAAGTCGATCACGATCAGCCCGCCCAGGTCGCGCAGGCGCAGCTGTCGGGCCACTTCATCGGCCGCTTCCAGGTTGGTGCGAAGGGCCGTTTCCTCGATGTCGGAGCCGCGTGTGGCCTGCGCCGAATTCACGTCGATGGCCACCAGCGCCTCGGTGTGGTCGATGACGATGGCGCCGCCCGAGGGCAACGGCACCTGCCTCGAATGGGCCGTCTCGATCTGGTGTTCGATCTGGAAGCGCGAGAACAGCGGCACGTCGTCGCGGTAACGCTTGACCCGGGCCGACACATCGGGCATCACCAGGTCCACGAACGTCTTGGCCTGGTTGTAGACGTCCTCGGTGTCGATCAGGATCTCGCCGATTTCCGGGCTGAAGTAGTCCCGGATGGCCCGGATCACCAGGCTCGACTCCAGGTAGATCAGCTCAGGCGCCTTGACCTGCTGGACCGCGTCGGTGATCGCCTTCCACAACTGCATCAGGTACTTCAGGTCCCATTGCAGCTCCTCGACGGCCCGGCCCAGTCCGGCCGTGCGCGCGATCACGCTCATGCCGGGCGGCAGATCGAGCTGGTCGATCGCGTCGCGCAACTCCTGCCGATCCTCACCCTCGACGCGACGCGACACCCCGCCGCCGCGCGGGTTGTTGGGCATCAGCACCAGGAAACGTCCGGCCAGCGAGACAAAGGTCGTCAGCGCCGCGCCCTTGTTGCCGCGCTCCTCTTTTTCGACCTGGGTGATCAGCTCCTGGCCCTCGGAGATCGCGTCCTGGATTCTGGCGCGCGCCACGTCCACGCCCGGCTTGAAGTACTGCCGGGAGATCTCCTTGAACGGCAGAAAGCCGTGGCGCTCTTCGCCGTAATCGACGAAGCAGGCTTCCAGGCTCGGCTCGACCCGGGTGATGAGACCCTTGTAGATATTCGACTTGCGCTGCTCGCGACCGGCCGTTTCGATATCCAGGTCCAGCAGCTTCTGGCCGTCGACGATGGCGACGCGCAGCTGCTCCGCGTGAGTCGCGTTGAACAGCATCCGTTTCATCAGCACTCCCCGCGCCCTTGCGGGCGCTCGTGTGCCGATCCGGATCCGAGCTCAGGCGCCGGCGTTCGCGTGGGGCCCGCAACGGGCGGCGCGCCGGCGCGCTGCCGGACGCACGCAACCGCGCGGGCGGCGCATGACGCCACCTGCTCGCGGTTCCGCGCGCCTGTCGTTTACCGTCTGGTTCACGGTGAGCCCGTCCACTCGCTAAGCCTGGTCAAATGCCTGGTGCAAACTTGCCGCGTGGTGGTCGACCAAGCGGCCCAGCCAAGATCCGAATTCGGCTGGCGCCGCCCATCTGACTGGCAACGGCGCCCTCAATTGCGGAAGGTCCGTGCATGCCGCGCCGGCATCGTCGACCCTTCCTTTCCTACGCGCAGCGCGCATCTGGCGCGCCACGCACCCTTTTGGCTGCACAATCCGACCACCCGGCACACCTCGCGTCAGACTCGGCGTGGCGGTGCCGCTTAGAATTGCAGCCAACAGGACCACGCCGCAGCGAAGGCCGCACTGAATCCGGCAGTGAACCCGCGATGATCCCCGCAGTGGCCCCCGCAGTAACCTCAGCCGGCAGAGGCTGGGCGACCGGAGTTCGGTCGGCCCTCCGCCCCGTGAGGGTGCACAAGCCACCCGGGTGCGAAATCGGGCGCAGTCCATTACAAACTCGTTAAGTATAGGCAACATGGGGGTCGAACGCAAAGGCGCCGCAAGCGTGCGCTATGTGACCGTGGACCCCGAATACGCCGGTCAGCGCCTGGACAACTTCCTGATCAGGCTCAGCAAGGGGGTTCCGAAAAGTCACATCTACCAGATCGTTCGCAGCGGCCAGGTGCGGATCAACCGCGGGCGGGCGGCGGCCGATCAGCGCCTGTCGGCTGGCGACGAAATCCGCATTCCGCCGATGCGCACCAGCGCCCGCAGTGCCGTTGCGCCGGCGGCGGCCGCTTCGAGGTTGCCGATCGTGTTCGAGGACGAGCACCTGCTCGTCGTGGACAAGCCGCCGGCGATGGCGGCCCATGGCGGCAGCGGAGTCTCATTCGGGGTGATCGAAACGATCCGGGCCGCACGCCCGAACCAGCCGTTCATGGAACTGGCGCACCGGCTCGACCGGGATACCTCGGGCCTGATGCTGCTGGCGAAATCGCGCCGCGCGCTGCTGAGGGTGCACGCGATGCTGCGACAGGGCGAGGTCGAGAAGCACTATCTGGCGCTGGTGGCGGGGCGCTGGCTCAATGATCGCCAGCACGTCAAGCTCGCACTGTCCCGGGGCGGCGCCGGCGCCGCCGGCAAGGTGCGTGTCGACCCCGAAGGCGGCGCGCCCGCCCACAGCGTGTTCGAAATGCGCGAGCGGTTCGAGCAATTCGCCCTGCTGGATGCCGAGTTGCGGACCGGGCGCACGCACCAGATCCGGGTTCACCTGGCCCATATCGGCTTTCCGATCGTCGGCGATGACCGCTATGGCAGCCACGACTTGAACCATCGGGTGGCACGCGGGCAATTCGGCCCTCCGCTGACGAGGATGTTCCTGCACGCCTGGCAGTTGCGGCTGCGGCACCCGGTCAGCGGCGCGCCGATCGAATTCAGATTGCGCCTTCCGGCCGAATGCGAGGCGCTGCTGGAGGCGCTGCGCCATGCTTGACCGATTCGATGTGGTGGTGTTCGACTGGGATGGCACGCTGCTCGATTCGACCGCGGCCATCGTCGCCGCGATTCGAGGTGCCGCCGCCGACCTGGATCTGCCCGATCCGGGGCAGGAGCGGGCCTCCAGCGTGATCGGGCTGGGACTGTCGCAGGCGCTGTCGATCACGGTGCCCGGGCTGCCGGCCGAGCGGGCGGCCCAATACGCGGCTCGATACCGGGTTCACTATCTGGCCGCCGAATCGAGGTTGCAGCTGTTTCCCCATGCGCGCGAGCTGCTCAGCGAGCTCAAGTCGCGCGGACGGCGCCTCGCGATCGCGACCGGCAAGACGCGCGCGGGGCTGGCGCGCGCCCTGGACGGTCTCGGACTGGCCGCGCAGTTCGATGCGAGCCGCTGTGCCGACGAAACCGAGCCCAAGCCGCATCCGAAGATGCTGCTCGAGCTGGCCGACCTGCTGCAGACCGCGCCGCAACGGATGATCATGGTGGGCGACACGACGCACGACCTGCAGATGGCCGCGGCGGCCGGCGCGGCGGCGGTGGCCGTCACCCACGGCGCGCATCCACCCGGGCTGTTGCGGCAGGCCCCTGCACTGGCCGTGCTCGATTCGCTCCAGGAGCTGCAGCGGTGGCTGATCCCGCTCTGATCCGCGTCTGTGAGTCGGCCGCGCTGAGCGAGCGCGGCGATGGCGTCCGCTTCAGCGTGACCACGCACGGCATCGAGCGCAACGCCTTCGTGGTGCGTTACGGGGGCAAGGCGTTTGCATACCTGAACCGGTGCGCGCACGCGGGGCTGGAGCTGGACTGGATCGAGGGCCGCTTCCTGGATTCTGAGCGGCGCTGGCTGATTTGCGCGGCGCACGGCGCCCTGTACGAGCCCGACACCGGAGCCTGCGCCGGCGGCCCCTGTGCCGGGCATGGCGCGCTGGTTGCGCTGCCCCTGGTGGAAATCGACGGCGTGGTCTACTGGCGCCCGCCGCGCGGCGAGACGACGACCTGAGGCGGCCGCGCGACGTCGCCGTGGAGCAGGAAGACGGCGGGGCGCCGCCGCAACGCGGGGCGCTCAGCCGGCGCCATGGCGCGCCATTGCCCGATGCGCCGCGTGCTCGTCGCCTCCGAGGCGCTTCCCAGGTCCAGCGCCAGGCACAGGCGCGTCGAGTCCGCGCACTGCGCCAGGATGGCGTCGAACAGGCGCTCGGTGCGATAGGGCGTCTCGATGAAGATCTGCGTTTCGCCTTCGACCGCGTCACGCTCGATGCGCCGCAGGCTCTGTGCCAACTCAGCGGCGGGCTGCGGCAGATAGCCCAGGAAGCGAAAGTGCTGGCCGTTCATGCCCGAGGCCATCAGCGCCAGCAACACCGACGATGGACCCACCAGCGGCCGCACGCGCAGACCAAGATCGTGGGCGCACGCAACGATGGTGGCTCCCGGGTCCGCGATGCCGGGACAGCCGGCCTCCGCGACCAGCGCAGCGTCGCTTTCGCCGGCGCGCAGCGGCGCCAGCCACTCGAGCGCCTGCGCGGGCTGCGGCGCATGGCCGATCTGGACGATCCGGACCTGCTGTATCGGGCCGGGATGTCCGGCCGCTTTCAGGAACGCGCGCGCGCTGCGGGCGTTCTCCGCCAGCACGTATTGCGCCTCGCGGGCGATCCGCAGAACCGGCGGCGGCAGCACGTCGCAGGCGGCGGCATCGCCCAGCGGCACCGGCAGGACGAACAGCGTGCCGGCCATGGCATCAATTTTGCGGCAGCGCAACGCCGCAACCGGCCAGCATCGAGGTCAAGCGGATCAATGGCAGCCCGATCAGCGCGCTGGGATCGTCCGACTGGACCGACTCGACCAGGCAGATTCCGAGCGATTCGATCTTGGCCGAGCCGGCGCAGTCGTACGGCTGCTCGATCCGCAGATAGGCTTCCAGCGCCTCGCGCGTCAGCCGCCGGAAGCGCACCAGCGTGTCCACGCAATCGAGCTCGCTGTGGGCGTCGGCGCGGCGCACCACCGCCAGCGCCGTGTGGAACAGCACGCTTCGTCCTTGCATCTGCAGCAGTTGCCGCAAAGCGTTCGGATGATCGAGCGGCTTTCCGATTGCAACGCCGTCCAGCGCGGCAACCTGGTCCGATCCGATCACGATGGCCTCGGGGCGACGCGTACTGACTGAAGAGGCCTTCAGAAGGGCGAGCCGTTGCGCCTGTTGCAGCGGAGTTTCGCCGGCGTGGCCGGCCTCGTCGATGTCGGGCGCCTCGACGTCGAACGGCAGGCGCAGCCGCTCCAGCAGCTGGCGCCGGTACGGCGAGCTGGACGCGAGTACGATGGAGGCGGGCATCCTGTGACGCTCGTTTTCCCTCACCCCTTTCCCCTGTCCCCCGGGCAGAAGGGAAAGTTCGAGCGGGAAGTGGGTGGTCAACCTTTCGGGCAGGCAGTTTAGCGGTGCCGAATGAAACGGACAGTCGACGTGTTCGAGCTGGCGCGCGAGGCGGCCAGCGTGCAAGGGCAACTCGAGGCCGCCGAGCTGCCGCGTCTGTCGGCCCTGCTGACGCCCCCGATGGGCCGGATCCGCTTCAGTTTTGAAGGCTACATCGACCAGCGCGGCCGCACCGCCGCCCGGCTTCGGATCGAAGCCAGCCTCGGCTTGAACTGCGACCTGTGCGGCGGCCGGCTGCAATGGGCGCTGGACGAAACCAGCGGATTTTTCTTCGTCGACGACGAACAGCAACTGGCCGCGCTACCGATCGAACCGGAGGGCGAGGAGCCGCTGCTGGCGAGCCGCCGCTTCGACTTGCCGGACCTGGTCGAAGAGCAGACCATCCTGGCATTGCCGATTTCGCCGCGCCACCCGTTGTGCGAAGAGGCGCTGGGCAGCGACACGCCGGAGCAGGCCGCCAACCGGCCTTTCGCAGCGTTGGCCGCGCTCAAGCGGGGCCGAACCGATATACAATAACGGGTTTGACTTTGTGAACCGGGTGTCCCGATGGCTGTTCAACAGAACAAGAAATCGGTTTCGCGACGCGGCCAGCATCGCGCGCACGATTTTCTCACACCTCCCCCGCTCGCCAACGAGCCATCGACCGGTGAAGTGCACCGCCGTCATCATGTCAGCCCGAACGGGTTTTACCGCGGGCGCAAGGTTCTGCAGACCAAGAACGACGAGTAGCCTGGAGCCGGACGCCCGATGACGGTCCGGATCGCGATCGATTGCATGGGGGGCGACCAGGGCCTGGCGGTCACGGTGCCGGCGGCCGTGCGCAGCGCGGCTGACGATCCCGAAACGGTGTTCCTGCTGGTGGGTCGTTCCGGCCAGATCGAGGCGGCGCTGCGCGAGGCCGATGCAGGCCGTGCACCGGGGCGACTGAACATCATTCACGCGGAACAGCAGGTCGAGATGGACGATCCGCCCGCGGTGGCGTTGCGCTCCAAGCGCGACTCCTCGATGCGGGTCGCTTTGCAGCTGGTCAAGACCGGGCAGGCCGATGCCTGCGTGAGCGCCGGCAATACCGGGGCCCTGATGGCGATCGCCCGCTTCGTGCTCAGAACGCTCGATGGCATCGACCGGCCGGCGATTGCGCACCTGCTGCCCAACGAAAAGGGTGGGTTCACGACGGTGCTCGATCTGGGCGCCAACGTCGACTGCACCGCGGAGCAGCTGCTGCAGTTCGCGATGCTCGGTTGCGCGCTGGAGTCCGCGCTGCAAGGCACCCAGCGGCCGACCGTGGGGCTGCTCAATGTGGGCGAGGAAGTGATCAAGGGCAACGAGGTGGTCAAGCAGGCGGCCGAACTGCTGCGCGCAAGCGGGCTGAATTTCTACGGAAACGTCGAGGGCGACGACATCTACCGAGGCACGACCGACGTGGTGGTGTGCGACGGATTCGTCGGAAACGTTGCGCTGAAGGCCTCGGAGGGACTGGCGCAGATGCTGGCCGGATTCGTGCGGGAGGAGTTCACGCGCAACCTGTTCGCGCGGCTGATCGCGCTGATCGCGTTGCCGGTGCTGGGGCGTTTTCGCCGCCGCGTCGATCACCGCCAGCACAACGGGGCGTGTCTGTTGGGCCTGCGCGGCATCGTGATCAAGAGTCACGGCTCGGCCGATGTCGTCGCGTTCGGCTTTGCGATCCGGCGCGCGGTGGAGGCGGCCCGCCATCAGCTGCTCACGCGCACCGAAGCCGCCGTGGCCCCGCTGCTGGCCAATCAATCCAACCGGCCGGCCGAAGCGCGCGCCGGGGCGCTTTGAACGGCTGATGCGAGCGGCGGGCGGATCACGCGTCATCGGCACCGGCAGCGCCCTGCCGGCGCGGACCGTGACGAACGAGCAGCTGGCCGCCGAGCTGGCCACGCGCGGCGTGCACACATCCGATGCGTGGATCGTCGAACGCACCGGAATCCGCCAGCGCTACATCGCCGAGCCCGGACTGACCACCACGGAGCTGGGCCTGCGGGCGGCCCGCTCGGCGCTGGCAGCTGCGGGCGCCTCGGCCGATTCGATCGACCTGATCATTCTGGCCACCTCGACCACGGACCAGATTTTCCCCAGTACCGCCTGCCTGATCCAGGCCGAACTGGGCATTCGGGGCGGCGCCGCTTTCGACGTTCAGGCCGTGTGCAGCGGCTTCGTGTACGCACTGGCGGTTGCCGATGCGCTGCTGCGCACCGGCGCTCACCGAAGGGCGCTGGTGATCGGGTCCGAGGTCTTTTCCCGGATCCTGGACTGGAACGACCGTGGCACCTGCGTCCTGTTCGGCGATGGCGCCGGCGCGGTCGTGCTGGAAGCGTGCGAGCGGCCGGGGCTGCTCGCGAGCTGCCTGCACGCGGACGGCTCACGCGCCGGGATTTTGTGCACGGCCGGGCGCCTCGACCAGGGCAAGGTCCAGGGGGACCCGTTTCTGAGGATGGATGGAGCGGCCGTGTTCAAGATCGCGGTCGAAGTGCTCGAAAGCTCGGCGCGCGAAGTGCTGCAGGCGGCGGGCCTGGGCGTGAACGAGCTCGACTGGCTGATTCCGCACCAGGCCAATATCCGGATCCTGACCGCCACGGCGCGCCGTCTGGGGCTGCCCTCCGAGCGCATGATCGTCACCGTCGATCGTCACGGCAACACCTCGGCCGCCTCGGTGCCGCTGGCGCTGGACTGGGGCGTGCAGGCCGGCAAGATCCGCGCCGGCCACACCGTGTTGCTGCAAGGGGTCGGCGGCGGACTGACCTGGGGCTCGGTGCTGCTCAGAATGTGAAAACCCATGCCGACCCTTCTGACGTGATGGCACGCGTGGCGTTCGTCTTTCCCGGGCAGGGTTCCCAGTCGGTCGGCATGCTGGGCGCCTTCGCCTCCGATCCGGTCGTCGCCGACATCCTGCGCCGCGCCTCCGAGGCGCTCGGGGAGGACATCGGCCGGATGATCCAGGACGGCCCGGCCGAGCAGCTGGAGCTGACGGTCAACACGCAACCGTGCCTGCTGACCGCCTCGTACGCGATCTACGCGGCCTGGCGCGCCGCCGGCGGACCGCAGCCGGCCCTGATGGCCGGTCACAGCCTGGGCGAATACACGGCCCTGGTGGCGGCCGAGGCGATCTCGCTGGAGCAGGCCGTGCCGCTGGTCCGCTTCCGGGCCAAGGTGATGCAGGAGGCCGTGCCGGTCGGGGTCGGCACGATGGCCGCCATCCTCGGACTGGACGATGCCGGTGTCGTGGCGGCCTGCGCCGAGGCCGCGGGCGGGCAGGTGGTCGAGGCGGTCAACTTCAACGCGCCGGCGCAGGTCGTGATCGCCGGCCATCGCGACGCGGTCGCCCGCGCGTGCGAGACCAGCCGCCAGCGCGGCGCCCGGCGCGCGGTGCCGCTGCCCGTGTCGGTGCCGTTTCACTCGAGCCTGATACGGCCCGCCGCGCAGCGGCTGCGCGAGCGCCTCGCCACGGTCGCGGTGCGCCGTCCCGCCGTCCCGGTGATCAACAACATCGACGTGCGCGACGAGGTCGACCCGGACCGCATCCGCGATGCGCTGGCGCGCCAGGCCGCGGGGCCGGTTCGCTGGACCCAGATCATTCAGGCGATGAGCCAGCGCGGCATCACGCACGTGATCGAATGCGGCCCCGGCAAGGTGCTCAGCGGCCTGACCCGCCGCATCGTGCCGGCCCTGAACAGTTTTTCGGTGAGCGACCCGGTGACGCTGAGCCAGGTCCTGTCGGCGGTGCGAGGCTGAATTGAACGGGCCGCCGGTACTGCGCGCGGATGCATTGCAGGGCGAAGTGGCGCTGATCACCGGTGCCTCGCGCGGAATCGGGCGCGCCATTTTGCTGCAGCTGGCGCGCGCCGGCGCCTGCGTGGTCGGCACCTCGACATCGCAGGCCGGCGCCGAGGCGATCACGGCGCAGCTCGCCGAGCTGGGCGCCAGCGGCCGCGGAGCGCTGCTGAATGTGCGGCAGGGCGCGCAGATCGATCCCCTGGTGGAGTCGATCGTGCAGTCTTACGGCAAGCTGTCGGTGCTGGTGAACAACGCCGGGGTGACCAGCGACACGCTGGCGCTGCGCATGCGCGACGAGCAGTGGGAGGAGGTGATCGACACCAATCTGACCGGCGCTTTTCGGATGTCGCGCAGCGTGATGCGCGGCATGATGAAAGCCAAGCACGGCCGCATCATCAACATTTCCTCGGTCGTGGGATCGAGCGGCAACGCGGGCCAGGCCAACTACGCGGCGGCCAAGGCCGCACTGGAAGGCATGACCCGCGCTCTGGCGCGGGAACTGGGAAGCCGGGGCATCACGGTCAATTGCGTGGCGCCGGGCTTCATCGATACGGACATGACGCGCACGTTGAGCACGGCCCAATCGCAGGCGGTTCTGGCCCAGATCCCGCTGGGCCGGCTCGGACAGGCCGACGAAATTGCCGCCGTCGTGGCTTTCCTGGCTTCGCCCGCAGCCGGCTACATCACCGGATCGACGGTGCACGTAAATGGCGGCATGTACATGGCCTGATGCGCGCGCGGTCTTGATATCAAGCTCTGATAGAATGCGGCCCGCTTTTAAGAGGTGCTGGCAGTTGTCGGCGCTGACGAGTGCGTCCGCGAGCATGCTGGGGCCGAGAGCCTGGTCCGAGACGCTGAGGGTTCGACCAGTACAGTTGTGTCGCCGCTGCGGCGACGGGCCAACAAGGCGCAGGAGGAGCACATGGACAGCATTGAACAGCGGGTCAAGAAGATCGTCGCTGAGCAACTCGGCGTCAATGAGGCGGACATCAAGAACGAGTCGGCTTTCGTCGACGACCTGGGCGCCGACTCACTCGATACGGTGGAACTGGTGATGGCCCTCGAGGACGAGTTCGAGTGTGAGATTCCCGATGAGGAGGCCGAGAAGATCCGCACCGTCCAGCAGGCGATCGACTACGTCAACGCGCACCTGAAGAAGGCCTGAGAGTCCGCCGCGCAATCGATCCTTTCGAGGTGAAGCACCGATGACGTCACGACGTCGCGTCGTGGTCACGGGGCTCGGAATCGTCTGCCCCGTCGGCAATGATCTGCAGAGCGCCTGGCCGCAATTGCTCGCCGGCACTTCCGGGATCACGCAAATCACGCGTTTCGATGCCTCCGGCTACCGCTGCCGGATCGCGGGAGAGGTCAAGAACTTCGACGTGTCGCGTTACGTTGCGGCCAAGGAAATCCGCCGGATGGACACCTTCATCCACTATGGCGTGGCCGCCTCGGTTCAGGCGATTGCCGACAGCGGGCTCGAAATCAACGACGCCAATCGGGACCGGATCGGTTGCATCGTCGGATCCGGCATCGGCGGTCTGCCGCTGATCGAGGACAACCACTCCGAAGCGGTCAATCGAGGACCGCGCCGCATTTCACCGTTCCTGATTCCGGGAGCGATCATCAACATGATTTCGGGCAACGTCTCGATCATGTACGGCTTAAGGGGTCCGAATTTCGCGGTCGTATCGGCCTGCACCACGGGGCTGCACTCGATCGGCGAGTCGGCCCGCATCATCGAGCGCGGCGATGCCGATGCGATGCTGGCCGGCGGGGCCGAGTCGACCATCTGTCCGCTCGGCATCGGCGGCTTCGCCTCGATGCAGGCGCTGTCGGTCCGTAACGACGACCCCGCCGTCGCGAGCCGGCCGTTCGATCGCGGCCGCGACGGCTTCGTGCTGGGCGAGGGCGCCGGCGTCGTGGTGCTGGAAGATTACGAGGGTGCGCGCCGCCGCGGCGCGCGCATCTACTGCGAGCTGATCGGATTCGGCATGACCGCCGACGCCTACCACATGACGGCCCCGGATGTGGATGGTCCGCGCCGCTGCATGCAGATCGCGCTGCGCGACGCCGGCATCGATGCGGCGCAGGTTTCGTACCTGAATGCGCACGGCACTTCGACGCCGCTGGGCGATCTGAACGAAACCAATGCGATCAAGGCCGTGTTCGGCGATGCGGCGCGCGGCCTCGTGGTGAATTCGACCAAATCGATGACCGGCCATCTGCTCGGGGGCGCGGGGGGCATCGAAGCGGTGATCACCGCGCTGGCGGTCTACCACCAGGTGTCGCCTCCGACCATCAATCTGACCGAGCCGGATCCGGAGTGCGACCTGGACTATTGTGCCAATACGGCGCGCGAGCTCAAAATCGACTACGCGCTTAAGAACTCCTTCGGATTCGGCGGCACCAACGGCACGCTGGTATTTGCACGTGCTCCTTAAGACCGCGCCTTCGGGCATGCGGCAGCGCGCGATCGCAGCGGCGGCCGGACTCAGTGGGTCGCTGGCGGCGTTTTGCCTGACAACGGCCCTGGCGAGGGGCGAGGCGGCACCGCTTGGCGGCTTCATGGCCGGGGCGGTCGCGGCGGCCGCCCTGGTACGGGCGGCCCGGCGCGGCCGCCAGGACCAGGCTGCGCTGCGTGTGGGGCCCCAGGGAATGGTCTGGCTGGACTGCGGCAGTGCGGGGGAAACGCAATTGCGGCCGGTAGGAATCACCCGCAATCTGATCTGCCTGGCGCGGTCCGGCCCTGGATCGCCGGCCCGGGCGGTGTGGCGCGATAGTGTCTCGCCGGACGGGTTCCGGCGCATCGCCGCTTATGGCCTGTGGCAGCGCGGCACCTTGGCGGATCGGGCCGAATCATTCGAACTTATCGTGCGGGAAGCTGTCACAGGTGGGCAGTCGGTTCCGCGGACCGGAAGGCCTCGGGGCCAATGAGCGAGCGCGACGTCGACTGGGAACTGGTCACTCGCGTACAGCGCGGAGACAAGCACGCGTATGAATTGCTGGTTTCGAAATACCAGCGCAGAATCACGCGCCTGCTGTCCCGCATCATCCGGGACCCGTCCGACATCGAGGATGTCGCCCAGGAGGCCTTCATCAAGGCGTACCGGGCGCTGCCCAGTTTTCGGGGCGAAAGTGCGTTTTATACATGGCTGTATCGGATTGCGATCAACACGGCCAAGAATCACTTCGCGGCGCAGGGGCGGCGCGCTGCCACGCGCAGCAGCGGCGAGCTGGAAGATGCGGAAAGTTCCGAGGACGGCGCGGCGCTGCGCGACGTTGCAACTCCCGACGCGTTGCTGCTGTCCAAGCAGGTCGGAGAAGCGGTCAACCGGGCCATCGAGCGGTTGCCGGAAGACCTGCGAACGGCCATTGTGCTGCGTGAGCTCGAGGGTATGAGCTACGACGAAATCGCGACCGCCATGAACTGTCCGGTGGGTACTGTGCGGTCGCGTATCTTCCGTGCGCGCGAGGCGGTGGCCGCGGAGTTGCGGCCGCTGCTGGGCACGCGGGAAGATCAACGCTGGTGAAGGAGACTGTTCGATGAGCACGACGCAGGGAGCCGGAAAGCCGGTTCAGGCCGAGGCGGATCTGGAACTGCTGTCGGCATGGCTCGACGGCGAGCTGGAACAGGGTCAATACAGCGCGATGCTGGACCGGTTGAAAGTCGACCCGGCTTTGCGCGCGCAGTTCGAATGGTTCAACCTGGCGGGCGATGCCTTGCGTTCGCATGAAGTGGCCGCCTGCCATCATCCGGCGCTGGTCGGGCAGGTCAGCCGAGCGCTGCAGGCCGAGCCGGTCCGCATCGGTCCGGGGGCCCTATCGGGGTCGAGGCTGCGACGGCACATCGCCACCGGCGTCACGGTGGCTGCGGCGGCCGGAATGCTGGCCGTGGTTGCGTTGCCGCAATTGCGGGGATCCTATGTTGCCCCGGCAAGCCCAGCGTCGGTGGCCAGCGAAAACCGTACGGTAGCCACCGTTGCGGCGGCCCCGCCGGCCGCCAAGGCGGAGCCCGCCCGCAGCCCGCAGCTGGATGCGTATTTCCGGGCCCATCGGGAGTTGGGGGCGACCGGCGTGATGCCTTCGGCCGCGGCGTACATCAGAATGGCGGGGGAGCCGGACCGGTGAGGTCGGCCGGCGTGGGGTGCCGCCGGTGGCTGGGGGCATCGCTGCTGGGCACGGTGTTCTGTCTGGCAGGGCCCGTTGCACAAGCTGCAGACGCTGGCGCTGCTCTAAGCCCGGTCGAATGGCTGCGGGCGATCCGCACCGCCGCGCAGCGCGCCAATTACACCGGCACGATCGTGTACCAGCGCGGCGACGAAGTGCACTCCTCGCACATCGTGCACTTCTTCGACGGCACCGCCCCGCGCGAGCGCGTGTTGACGCTCGATGGCAGGCCGCGCGAATTCATCCGGCACGGCGACGAGGTCCAGTGCCTGTATCCTAAGGCCCGTCGCGTGGTGATCGAGCAGACCGGACCGCGCACCACGTTTCCGGCTCTGGGCCAGATCGGCTTGAGCCGGGTTCTGGACCACTATTCACTGACCGTCGGCGACGTCGAGCGGGTCGCGGGTATCGAATGCAGGGTGCTGGAGCTGGCGCCCCGCGATGTGCTGCGGTACGGCTATCGTTTGTGGGTCGAACCCCAAAGCGGTCTTCTGCTGAAGGTGCAGGTGCTTGGCGCGGACGATGCGATGATCGAACAGATCGCGTTCAGCGACGTGCGAATCGGCGAAACGGTCGATAAGGCCGAACTGAAGCCGTCCTGGTCGACCGCCGGCTGGCAGGTCGTGCGCCATCCATCGCATCAGATCGAGCTCAGCCGCCAGGGCTGGAGCATCACGGCGCCGGAGGGTTTCCGGGTGCTGACCGAGGTCGAACGCAACCTGGGAGACGAACCGGGCCCGGCCGCGCTGCAGGCCGTGTATTCGGACGGGCTTGCCACTGTGTCGGTGTTCATCGAGCCGGGCGCCGCGCCGGCCGATCCGGCGCCGCTGCAGCATCGGGGGCCATGGAGCGCGTTCATGCGCCGGGTCGGAGATGCGCGGGTGACGGTGGTGGGCGAGGTGCCGCCGACCACGGCCCAGTCGATCGCCGACTCCGTCCGCTTCGTCGCGGCCCATTGATCGTATCGAATTGAACCGGGCGCGTTCGCGCCATCTTCTAACAAGAGTCGAGACAACATGTTAAAGGTACTGGTACGCAATCTGTCAGTCGCGGGGGCGGTGACGCTATCGGGGGTGTGCGCCGCTCAGCCGCCGGATTTCACCGACCTGGTCGAGCGTGCCGCGCCGGCCGTGGTGAACATCCGCACCACGGCGCGACTGTCGCAGCGCATGCAGCAGTTCCCGGACCTCGACGAGAACGACCCCGGGTGGGAGTTCTTCCGGCGCTTTTTCCCGCAGCCGGGTCCGATGCCCAACCCGCACCAGGGGCCGATGCCGCGCTCGCCGCGCCCGGACCGCGAGGTGCCGCGCGGCCAGGGATCGGGCTTCATCATCTCGCCCGATGGCTACGTGTTGACGAATCACCACGTGGTGGACGCCGCCGACGAGATCATCGTGACGCTGCCCGACAAGCGCGAATTCAAGGGCCACCTGGTCGGCTCGGATCAGCGCAGCGACGTGGCGCTGGTCAAGATCGACGGCACCGCGCTGCCGTCCAGCAAGATCGGCGACCCGGTCAAGTTGAAGGTCGGCGAGTGGGTGATCGCGATCGGTTCGCCGTTCGGACTGCAGAATACGGTCACGGCCGGCATCGTCAGCGCGAAGGGACGCGAGACGGGCGAGCTGCTGCCGTTCATTCAGACCGACGCGGCGGTCAATCCCGGCAATTCGGGCGGCCCGCTGATCAACATGCACGGTGAGGTCGTCGGCATCAACTCGCAGATTTTCACGACCTCCGGCGCCTATGCGGGCATCTCGTTCGCGATCCCGATCGACGAGGCGATGCGCATCAGCGACCAGTTGCGCACGTCGGGCAAGGTGGTGCGCGGCCGCATCGGCGTGCTGATCGGCGAGGTGTCGCGCGAGGTGGCCGAGGCGATCGGCCTGCCGAAGCCGGCCGGTGCGCTGGTGTCGAGCGTCGAGGGCGACGGACCGGCCGACAAGGCCGGCGTGAAACCGGGCGATGTGATCATCAAGTACGACGGCCGGCCGGTCGAGAGCTCCAACGACCTGCGCCGCATGGTGGCGTCGACCAAGCCCGGCTCGAAGGTCGGCGCGACGGTCTGGCGCAACGGCGCCCCGCGCGAGGTGCAGCTCACGGTGGGCGAAATGCAGCCGGATCAGCCCAAAGCGGCCCGTGGCGAACAGGGGCACGGCGCCGGGCCGGCCGCCGATGCGCTCGGCCTGGTCGTGTCCGATATTGCGCCGGATCAGCAGAAGGAACTGAAGGTCAAGGGCGGCGTGCAGGTCGACTCCGTCGACGGGGCGGCGGCGCTGGCGGGCATCCGCCAGGGAGACGTGATCGTTTCGATCAACAACGTGGAAGTGTCCGGCGCCAAGCAATTCGCCGAACTGGTGGCCAAGCTGGATCTGGGCAAACCGGCGGCGCTGCTCGTCCGCACCGGCGAGCAGAGCCGATATGTGATCGTTCACCCGTCGCCGGAGCACTGACCCTCTTCCCGCCTTCGGCCGGAAGAGGCAGGAGGAAAGGAACGAGGGGGCTCGGCTGGCCCCCGCGTGCTCCCCCAGCCAATGTGAATGGCTGATCGCAAGCGCAGGAGCGAGGCCCGGGGGTGAGGGCCGCCTAGCTGCGCCGCAGCGAAGGCCGGGTTACACTTCGACGTTTATCGGCAGCCGACGCAGGGGGTGATCCGAGGGGTTCACCCCCTTTGCTCGTTTACTGCATTCGAATGCAGCACATCCGCAATTTCTCGATCATCGCGCACATCGACCACGGCAAGTCGACGCTGGCCGACCGGCTGATCCAGCGCTGCGGTGGTCTGGCCGACCGGGAAATGGCCGAACAGGTGCTCGACTCGATGGACCTGGAACGCGAGCGGGGCATCACGATCAAGGCGCAGACCGCCGCCCTGCGGTACGTCGCGCGCGACGGGCAGGTCTATGACCTGAACCTGATCGACACCCCGGGCCACGTCGATTTTTCGTACGAAGTCAGCCGCTCGCTGTCGGCGTGCGAGGGCGCTTTGCTGGTGGTCGACGCCTCGCAGGGGGTCGAAGCGCAGACGGTGGCCAACTGCTACACGGCGATCGAGCTGGGCGTTGAAGTGCTGCCGGTGCTGAACAAGATGGATTTGCCGCAGGCCGATCCCGAGCAAGCGCGCCTCGAGATCGAGGACGTGATCGGGATCGATGCGCACGATGCGATCCTGGCGAGCGCGAAAACGGGGCAGGGTGTCGACGAGATCCTGGAGCGGATCATCGAGCGCATTCCGGCCCCGTCCGGCGATCCGGCCAGGCCGTTGCAGGCGCTCGTGATCGATTCGTGGTTCGACAACTATGTGGGCGTCGTGATGCTGGTGCGGATGGTCAACGGCGTGCTCAAGCCGAAGGACAAGGTGCTGCTGATGGCCACCGGCGCGACCCACCTGTGCGAGCAGGTCGGCGTGTTCACGCCGAAGGCGCAGTCGCGCGAGGTGCTGAGCGCGGGCGATGTCGGCTTCGTGGTGGCCGGCATCAAGGACCTGCGCGACGCGCGGGTCGGCGACACGGTCACGCATGCGGCCCGGCCCGCCTCGCACGCGCTGCCCGGATTCAAAGAGATCAAGCCGCAGGTGTTCGCGGGGCTTTTCCCGGTCGAGGCCAACCAGTACGAGGCGCTGCGCGACGCCCTGAACAAGCTGCAGCTGAACGACTCGGCCATGCACTTCGAGCCGGAGGTGTCGCAGGCGCTGGGGTTCGGCTTCCGGTGCGGCTTTCTGGGCCTGCTGCACATGGACATCGTGCAGGAGCGGCTCGAGCGCGAATACGGAATGGAGCTGATCACCACCGCGCCCTCGGTGGTCTACGAGGTGTTGCTGCGCGACGGCTCGCTGGTCCGGGTCGACAACCCCTCGAAAATGCCCGATCCGGCCAAGATCACCGAGATCCGGGAGCCCATCGTGGAGGTCACGATCTTCGTTCCGAAGGAATACGTGGGCGCCGTGATCACGCTGTGCACCAACAAGCGCGGCGTGCAGACCAACCTGAGTTATCACGCGCGGCACGTGCATCTGAGCTACGAGCTGCCGCTGGCCGAGATCGTGCTCGACTTTTTCGATCGGCTCAAGTCGGTATCGCGCGGCTACGCCTCGATGGACTACGAACTGCGCGAGAGCCGCCCGGCCGACGTCGCCAAGGTCGACCTGCTGATCAACGGCGACCGGGTCGACGCCTTGTCGGTGATCGTGCACCGCTCCAACGCGGCCCGCCGCGCGCGCGAGCTGGTGTCCAAGATGCGGGAGCTGATTCCGCGCCAGATGTTCGATGTCGCGATCCAGGGCGCGATCGGTTCGACCATCATCGCCCGCGAAAACATCAAGGCGCTCAGAAAGAACGTGCTGGCCAAGTGCTACGGCGGCGACATCACGCGCAAGCGCAAGCTGCTCGAAAAGCAGAAGGCCGGCAAGAAACGGATGAAACAGGTCGGCAACGTCGAAATCCCCCAGGAGGCGTTCCTGGCCATTTTGCAAGTGGAGGATCAGTGACTCTGATGAGCGCATTGACCGCCGTGGTGCTGGGCGCGCTCGGCCTGTACGTGCTGGCGATGATCGGCGGGCAGGCAGCGACGGACTTCGCCCTGTTCCTGTTCATCTGTACCGCCGTGAGCGGCCTGTACTTCGCCGCCGAGCTGTGGTGGTTCGCTCCGCGCCGGCGCGAGCGCACGGTGCGGGCGCTGCTCGAGTTCGATCGGAGCAACCGGCAAGCCGCGGCTTCGCGCCCGGAGGCGCTGGCCAAGGAGCGCGCCGCGCTGCAGGAACAAATGTCGCGCCGCCCCTGGTGGGTCGAGTACACGGCCGGCTTTTTTCCGGTGATCGCGCTGGTGTTCGTGCTGCGATCCTTTCTGTTCGAACCGTTCCGGATTCCTTCCGGCTCGATGATTCCAACGTTGCAAATAGGGGATTTGATCCTGGTGAACAAATACGAGTACGGCATCCGTTTGCCGGTACTGAACCGCACGGTGCTGGACCTGGGCCACCCTCGCCGGGGGGACGTGATCGTGTTTCGCTACCCGCATCAACCCACCCAGGATTACATTAAGCGGGTAGTCGGGCTGCCGGGCGACCGCGTCGACTATCACGGCCGGCGCCTGACCATCAATGGGTCGCTGGTTCAGATGCACGAGATAAGTCCCTATTTCGATCCCGGACGGGTTCAGAGCTACCTGCAGTTCGACGAGGTGCTCGGCGACGTCGAACACCGGGCCATTTTCAATGAGGGGGACGGAACCCTGATTCATCCTGCACTGCAACATACGAATCGGGAAGCTTGTGTCTACAGTGCGGGCGGCGTCACCTGTACAGTGCCCCCGGAAAGCTACTTCGTGATGGGTGACAATCGCGATAACAGCGAGGACAGCCGCTTCTGGGGGTTCGTGCCGGACCGCAACGTGGTCGGCCGCGCCTTCTTCATCTGGATGAATTTCGGCAATGTCGGACGAATCGGTCGCTTTCACTGAACGGCCCTGCGCGATGCCCGCCCGTCAGCGGGGGCTGAGCCTGGTGAGCCTGATCTTCCTGGGACTGATCGCCATTTTGCTGCTGACGGTCGGCTTCAAGCTGGTGCCGTCCCTGGTCGAGTACCTGGCGATCGATCGGGCCGTGCAACGGATCAAGAACGAGGGCTCGACGGTACGCGAGATACGGTCGGCGTTCGACCGCGCCTCGACCATCGAGGACATCAAGTCCATCTCCGGCAAGGACCTGGACATCACCAAGGACGCCGACGGAGTCGTGATTTCCTACGCGTACTCGTACTCGGTGCCGATCGTCGAAAACGTGCGCCTGGTGATCGATTACTCGGGCTCCACGCGAGACCGGCGTGGGAAGACGCCATGAACGGGCGGGAAAATGGACCTGGAGGCGCTTGAACAGCGTCTGCAGTATCGGTTCGCCGGCGCCGCGCTGCTGCAGCAGGCGCTCACGCACCGTTCGCACGGGTCGGTGCACAACGAGCGGCTGGAGTTTCTCGGCGATGCAGTGCTGAACTGCGTGATCGCCCAGTTGCTGTTCCAGAAGTACGGCCGGCTCGATGAGGGTGATCTGTCCCGGCTGCGCGCCAACCTGGTCAAGCAGCAGTCGCTGTCGGAAATCGCCGAGCGGCTCGGGCTGAGCGAGTTTCTCCGACTCGGCGAAGGGGAGATGAAAAGCGGCGGGTTCCGCCGGCCGTCGATCCTGGCCGATACGATCGAAGCCATCTTCGGAGCCGTATTCGTCGACGGCGGGTTCGAAGGGGCGCGCGACGTGATCGCGCGGCTGTTCGAGCCGGTTCTGAAGACGGTCGACCCCAAGACCCTGGGCAAGGACAGCAAGACGCTGCTGCAGGAGTACCTGCAGGCCAAGCGCCTGCCGCTGCCCGTTTATACGGTGGTCGAGACGCGCGGGGCCGCGCACAACCAGGAATTCGAGGTCGAGTGCGCCATCCCGAAGCTCGAAGTCGGGGTGCGCGGCAGCGGGCGCAGCCGGCGCGCCGCCGAGCAATCGGCCGCCAAGCAGGCCCTGGAGGCGGCGCAAGCCGTCGCGCAGGCCATGCGGCGCGCGCGCCGCAAGTCCGGCCCGGCCTCCGAGGCCGCGCCGGCCGTGGTCGAGCCCGGCACTGAAAGCGGGACCGAATCGGCCGAAACGGAGCCGGCCGGCCAGGCCTGAGGGGTCGAAGCCGACGATGCCGGAGTTTCGAACCGGCCTGATCGCCCTGATCGGCCGGCCCAACGTCGGCAAATCGACGCTGATCAATGCGCTGGTGGGGCAGAAGGTTTCGATCACCTCGCGCAAGGCCCAGACGACGCGGCACCGGGTGCGCGGCGTGCTGACCGGGCCGGACGCGCAATACGTCTTTGTCGATTCGCCGGGCCTGCAGTGGCAGCGCCGCTCGCTGTTGTCGGACCGGATGAACGCGGCGGCCGCATCGCTGGTCGGCGAGGTCGACGTGGTGGCGCTGCTGATCGACGCGCGCGGCTGGCATGCCGACGACGACCGGATCGTGCGGCTGCTGCCCCGCCCGGCCGACGGCGGCGGCCAGGCGGTGCTGATCATCAACAAGATCGATCGGCTGCGCAGCCGCGATCAGCTGCTGCCGTTGATGCAGCGCTCTCACGCACGCTATCCGTTCGCCGATATCGTTCCGGTCAGTGCCGAGCGCGGCGACCAGCTGCAGGACGTGCTGGCCGTGCTGCGCTCGCACCTTCCGCCGGGCCAGCCCCTGTTCGACCGGGACCAGGTCACCGACCGCAGCGTGCGCTTCCTGTGCGCCGAGCTGATCCGTGAAAAGGCCTCCCGGCTGCTGGGCGACGAGATTCCGTACGGTCTGGCCATCACGATCGAGCAATGGACCGAATCGGAGGCCAACGCGCTGATCGCCGCCACGATCTGGGTCGAGCGCGAATCGCATCGCGGCATCGTGATCGGCGCCGGCGGCGCCAAGCTGCGCGATATCGGCCGCTCCGCCCGGCTGGACATCGAGCAGGAGCTGGAAAAGCCCGTTCACCTGGACCTGCACGTGAAGCTGTGCCGGCGCTGGCGCGACGATGCGGCCCAGATGGCGCGGCTTGGATACGGACGGCCCGAGTGAACGACGCTGGCGGCGCCGTCGATCCGTCCGGGCGCGCCCCGTCCCGCCGGCCGCCCCCGAACGATGCGCGGGTGGACCACCAGCCCGGGTTCGTGCTGCACAGCTACGCGTGGCGCGAAACCAGTTTGATCGTGGAAACCCTGAGTCGCGATTTCGGCCGGATGGCCCTGGTGGCGCGTGGCGCCAAACGCCCCACGTCGCAATTCCGTGGCATCCTGATGCCGTTTTCGCCGCTGGCGCTGTCCTGGTCCGGGCGCTCCGAGTTGAAGACGCTGGTGCGGGCCGAATGGCAGGGCGGGCTGGCGCCGCTGCGTGGCGACGGCCTGCTGGCGGCGTTCTATCTGAACGAGCTGCTGGTGCGCCTGCTGCCGCGCGCCGATGCGCACCCAGGGTTGTTCGGCTCGTATGTGCAGGCGCTGGCCGCGCTGGCGACACGGGAGGGCGGACGCGAGCAGGTCCTGCGCCGCTTCGAGCTCGATCTGCTGCAGGATCTCGGGGTGGCGCCGTCATTTCGCTTCTGCAGCGACGGCGAGCCGGTCGAGGCGGGGCACTGGTATTGCGTCGACCTGCAGCGGGGACTGCTGCGCAGCCTGGATCCGGCTGAGCCCGACCGCCTGCCGGGCCTGACCGTGATGGCGCTGGCCAGCCGCGACCTATCCGATCCTTCGATTCTCGCGGCGGCGCAGCCCGTGCTGCGACGACTGATCGGCTACCATCTGGAAGGAAGGCCGCTGAACGCGCGCCGCGTGCTGCTGGACCTGCGCGGGCTTTAATATGGTCTCGCTGAGCGTCAATCTGAACAAGGTCGCGTTGCTGCGCAACGCGCGCACGCTGGACATTCCGAGTCCCGTTCATGCCGCGGTGCTTGTGATGCAGGGCGGTGCCGATGGCATCACGGTCCATCCCCGGCCCGACGAACGCCACATCCGGCCGTCGGACGTGCGGGATCTGGCAGCGTTGCTGAAGTCCTGGCCCGCGGTCGAATTGAACATAGAGGGAAATCCACTGCATCAGTTGATGGACCATGTCCGGGCGGTGCGGCCGAGCCAGTGCACCTTCGTTCCGGACGACGTCGGGGCTGCGACCTCGGACCATGGCTGGGACCTGGAGCGGGACGGCGAGCGGCTGCGCCCGTTGATCGCCGAGGCCCGATCGCTCGGCTGCCGTGTGAGCCTGTTCATGGATCCGGATGCGCGCCAGATGCAACTGGCACGCGAACTGGGCGCCGATCGGGTCGAGCTGTACACCGAGCCGTACGCGCGCGCATTCTCGACCGGGCAACAGCCCGCGAGCCTGCAGCGCTACCAGGACGCCGCAGGCGCCGCTTTGCGGGTCGGCCTGGGCATCAATGCCGGGCACGACCTGAATCGGGCCAACCTGGGCGCGTTTGTGCGCGCAGTGCCTGGCGTGCTTGAGGTATCGATCGGGCACGCGCTCGTGGCCGACGCGCTCGAGTTCGGGCTGCAGCGCACGGTCGGCCTGTATCTGGCCGAGATCCGGCGCGCCCAGGCGAGTCTGCGGGAGCTCGCGTGATCTTCGGAATCGGCCAGGACGTGATCGAGATCGAACGGGTGGCCGGCGCGCTGGCGCGCCATGGAGAGCGCTTTGTCTCGCGCATCCTGGGCCCGCGCGAGCTGGCCGTGTACGAAGCGCGCCGGCGCCGCTGGCCGCACCGCGGCACGGTCTTCCTGGCCACGCGGTTTGCGGCCAAGGAGGCCATCTCGAAGGCGGTCGGCCTGGGCATGCGCCAGCCGATGAGCTGGCGCTCGGTCGAAATCGTCAACGAGCCGGGCGGCCGGCCTTCCGCGGTCGCCAACGGACGGTTCGCCGCTTACCTGGCCGAGCGCCGGTTGCGGCTGCATGTGTCGGTGGCCGATCTGGCCAACCTCGCGGTCGCGCAGGCGATCGCCGAGACGGTCGACGGCTGAAGCATCGGCGCCACGCGTGCTCGGCCCTCTGGTCATCGATCTACAAGGAACGTCGCTCACGCCGCAGGAGCGCCGGCGCTTGCGCCATCCGCTGGTGGGCCAGGTTTTGCTGTTCACGCGCAACTTCGCCTCGCCACAGCAGCTCAGCGAGCTCGCCGCCGAGATCCGCTCGCTGCGGGACCCCGCGCTGCGGATCTGCGTGGACCACGAGGGAGGGCGGGTGCAGCGGTTTCGCGACGGCTTTTCCGCGATTCCGGCCATGTCCCGGCTGGGCGCGCTGTGGGACCGCGATGTGCTGGCGGCGTGCCGGACCGCGACCTCGATCGGGCACGTGATCGCCAGCGAGCTGCGCAGCCGGGGCGTGGACCTGACCTTCGCGCCGGTGCTCGATCTGGCCTGGGGCCGCAGCGCCGTGATCGGCGACCGGGCTTTGCACTCGGACCCGCGCGTGGTGGCGATGCTGGCGGCCCATCTGACGCACGGGTTCGCGCTGGCTGGCATGGCCAGCTGCGGCAAGCACTTTCCCGGGCACGGCTGGGCGGCCGCCGACTCGCACCACGAGGTACCGCAGGACCCGCGCCCGCTGCAGACGATTCTGGCGCAGGACGCAGCCCCCTATCGCTGGCTGGGCGTGTCGCTCAGTTCGGTGATGCCGGCGCACGTGGTGTACCCGCAGGTCGACGCGCGGCCGGCCGGGTTCTCACGCCGCTGGATCGGCGAGATCCTCCGGGGCGATCTGGGGTTTGCCGGCGCCGTTTTCAGCGACGATCTGTCGATGGAAGGTGCCGGCGTCGCCGGCGACATGGGTGCACGCGCCACCGCGGCCCTGGAGGCCGGGTGTGATTTCATCCTCGTGTGCAACGACCCGGAGGGCGTCGAGCGGCTGCTCACCGAGCTGCGCTGGCAGCCCGGCGCCACCTTCGCTCGCCGCCTGGAACGGATCGCCCCGGTCGGGTGGCGCGATGACCCGGCGCAGTGGCGGCGCAACGACGGCTACCTGGCCGCGCTGCGGGACCTGGATCAGCTCGCGTCCGGCCCGGCCTGAGTCAGCCGCACCTGAAACAGCCCTCGGACTGCGTTGCAGGCGTACAGCGCCTGCGCCCGCTGCAACTCGCCCCGCGGGATCGGCCGCTCGATCGCCTCCAGCGACAGGTCTGCCAGCAGCCGGGCCCGCATCAGACCGGGCAGGGCGCCCGAATCCAGCGGCGGAGTCACCAGCCGACCGTCCAGGCGAACGAACACGGAGCTGCGCGCGCCTTCGACCAGCTCGCCGCGCTCGTTCAGGAACAGCAGGTCCCACAGCCCTTCGGAGAGCGCCTGCTGCAGCCCCTCCTCGTACTGCGGCCGGTAGCTGGTCTTGTGCGCCTGGTGCCAGGCGTCGGAGCGCACGGTGGTCTGGGCGATACGGACCGCAGGCACGTCCGGCAGGGTCTGCAGCGGCTCGGCGAACAGGCGCACTTCTCCCGCCTTGTTCAGCAGCAGGCGGACCCGGTGGGCGCCGGCCGGCAGCGCCGTAAGCTGCCGCACCAGCGCCGTGGCGACCTCGTCCGCCTCGAACCGGAAGCCGAAGTAGGCGGCCGAGGCTTGCAGCCTTCCGAGGTGATCGTCCCACAGCGCAACGAAGTCCCCCGGGGTCGGCGTGGCTGGCGGGGAGGCCGGCGCCGGCAGATCGGCCCGCATCGTCTCGATCAGCTCGAATCCGGGGTCGGTCCGAGTCAGGAATCTGGCCTTGACGAAGCATTCGTTCCATTCGCCCTGCGGCGTGGAATCGGCGACCACGCCACCGCCGATTCCGAGCCGGCCGCGCCCGTCGGGCTGCAGTTCCAAGGTTCGGATCGCCACGTTCAGGCACAGCGTTCCATCGGGATCGAGGTACCCGATCGATCCGGTGTAAATGCCCCGGGGGTGCTGCTCCAGCTGCGCAATGATCTGGCGGCTGCGGTGCTTGGGAGCGCCGGTGACCGAACCGCACGGAAACAGGGCCCGCAGCATCTGTTCCAGCCCGGCCTGCGGCGGGATGCGGCCTTGCACGGTCGAGGTCATCTGCAGCACGCTATCGAACGTCTCCACATCGAAGAGGCTTCGCACCCGCACCGAACCGACTTCGCAGACCCTCCCGAGGTCGTTGCGCAGCAGGTCGACGATCATCAGGTTCTCGGCGCGCGACTTCGGATCGGCGCGCATCTGCTCGGCCAGGCGGCGATCTTCGTCGACGTCGCGGCCCCGGGGCAGCGTGCCCTTCATCGGTCGCGTCTGGATCAGGTCGCCGTGTCGCCGGATGAACAGCTCCGGCGAGAGCGAAACGACGGTGCGGTCGGCCCCCTCGATCAAAGCCGCATAGGAGACCCTCTGGCGGCCGCGCAGCTGCCGGTACAGCGCGAGCGGATCGCCGTACCAGCGAAAGTGCAGCGGAAACGTCAGGTTGATCTGATAGGTGTGGCCGTCGCGAATGAAATGCTGCACCTGCTCGAACCGGCGCTCGTACTGATCGCGGTCGATGTCCGGTTCGAGGGCGGCCACGCCGGCCGGCGCCGCCTGGGCGCCCCGCGCGGCCAGCTCGCGCTCGATCCACTCGTCCACGTCGCTCGTCGTTGCGGCCCTGACGGACTCGAACGCGAGCGCCTGCGCGCAGTAGGCGCGCGCGCCGGCCAGCGGGCCGGCGGCCGGATCGAGCAGCTCGCCGAACTCGTAGTCGAGCAGCAGCACCACCGGCAGGCCGCTGCGACGCCAGGATTCGATGCGCCCGAAAAAGCCGGGCAGGTCGTCGGTGTGCGCACACTGCACCGCGCCGGCCGCACCCAGGTAGCGGCGGCTGCGCGCCTCGTCTCCGGCCAGCAGGTCCTCCAGCAGCACGAATGAGCCCGGTGAAGGCATCAACGCCCCCGGTCAGGCCGGATCGTCGCGTCGATCTGCCGTCAGGCGCGCTCCATGTACGAGCCGCTGTCGGTGCTGACGCGGATCTTCTCGCCCGCGCTGATGAAGCCGGGAACGTTAACCGTGATCCCGGTCTCCATCTTGGCCGGCTTGAAGGAGTTGGTGGCGGTCGCATTGCGGATGCCCGGTTCGGTCTCGACCACCTCCAGCACGACGCTGGTGGGCAGCTGCACGCCGATCGTGCGGCCGTTGTGGAAGTTGATCTGCACTTCCAGGTTCGGCAGCAGGTAGCCGGTCTGGCCCTCCAGGGACTCGGCCGGCAGCGTCAATTGCTCGTAGGTTTCGTTGTCCATGAACACGTAACTGTCACCGTCCTGATACGAATAAGTCATCTGGCGCTGATCGATGACCGGCCGCTCGACCTTCTCGTCCGTGGCAACGCGCTCGTTGCGTTTCTGACCGGACTCGATGTCCTTGATCTCAATCTGCATGTAGGCGCCGCCCCGTCCGCCCACGTGGACGTGGTAGGACTTCAGCACGCGCCACAGTCGCTTGTCCCATTCGAGCAAATTGCCCGCGCGGATTTCGGTCGCGAGGATCTTGGTCATTTCGGTTTCCCTGCTCGGTTTCTTGGATTGCTTCGGGGCGTGCCGCCCCGGGGTGGAGAAGCACGGACCGCCCGGGGCCTTACAATGAGCCGGCGTCCGCGGTGAAGAACCGCTCATTATATTGCGATCACAGCAGCCGGCCGTGACGGAACCGCCGCGCTTCGACCCGAAGTCCTTTATAGGAACCCTTCCGCATCTGCCGGGGGTGTACCGGATGCTCGACGCACGGGGCGCCGTGCTGTACGTGGGCAAGGCGGCCGACCTTAAGCAGCGGGTCGGGTCCTATTTCGGGCGCACCGTGGGTCCGCGCACCGCGCACATGCTGCAGCGGGTGGCAGGGATCGAGATCACCGTGACCCGAAACGAGGCCGAGGCCTTGCTGCTCGAAAACAACCTGATCAAGACGCTGGCGCCGCGCTACAACGTGCTGTTCCGCGACGACAAGTCGTATCCGTACCTGAAGTTCAGCGACCACCCCTTCCCGCGCGTGTCCTACTACCGCGGCGCCATCGACCGGCGCGCCCGCTACTTCGGTCCCTATCCGAACGCCTGGGCCGTGAAGGAGACCATTCAGCAGGTGCAAAAGGCGTTTCGCCTGCGCACCTGCGAGGACAACGTCTTCAGCCACCGCTCGCGCCCCTGCCTGCTGCACCCGATCGGGCGCTGCAGTGGCCCGTGCGTGGGCCTGATCAGCGAGGAGAAATACGCACTGGATGTCGAGCGCGCGCTGCGATTCCTCAATGGCGACAGCGGCGAGGTCGTGGCCGAACTGGAGCAACGGATGAACGAAGCGGCCGCGCAACTGCGCTACGAAGAGGCCGCCGAGCTCAGAGACCGGCTGGCCGCCATCGCGCGGGTGCAGCACCAGCAGTCGGTCGATATCAGCGGCCTGTCGGGCGGCCGCGACGTCGACGTGATCGCGGCGGCGATCGAAGGAGCTCACGCCTGCGTGAACCTGGCGATGATCCGGGGCGGCCGTCACCTGGGCGACCGGGCGTATTTCCCCGTCGGGGGCCAGCCCGAGGCGGACCCGTCCGACCTGATCGAGGCCTTCATTTCGCAGCATTACGTGGAGCAGCGCTGCCCGGACCTGGTGCTGGTGGGAGCCGACGTGGACGCGGCCGAGCTGGTGCCCGCGCTGTCCGAACCCCACCGGAACGTGCAGATCATCGGCCCGCGCGATGCCGGCCTGCGCGGCCAGCGCCGGCACTGGCTCGAAATGGCGCAGGCCAACGCCGCGCTGGCGCTGGCGCGTCATATCGCTGAGCACGGCTCCCAGCAGTCGCGCACGCGAGCTCTGATCGAGGCCCTCGGGCTGGAAATCGACGATCCGGAGGCCCTGCGCATCGAATGCCTGGATGTCAGTCACACGGCGGGGGAGGCAACCCAGGCATCCTGCGTCGTTTTCCAGGAGCACCAGATGCGCCCGGCGCTGTACCGCCGCTTCAATATCGACGGCATCGAGCCGGGCGACGACTACGGCGCGATGCGGCAGGCGCTGACGCGCCGCTACGAAGCGGTCGCCCGCGGCGATGGACCCGTTCCCAACCTGGTGCTGATCGATGGCGGCGCGGGCCAGGTCGAGGTGGGGCGGCAGGTCTTCGGCGAGCTGGGGCTGGATCCCTCGATCCTCGTCGGCGTGGCCAAGGGCGAGCAGCGCAAAGTCGGCCTCGAAACGCTGGTGTTCCCGGACGGCCGGCCTCCTCTGGTGCTGGGTCGCGACTCGCAGGCCCTGATGCTGATCGCCCAGATCCGCGACGAGGCGCATCGCTTCGCGATCACCGGCATGCGCGGGCGGCGCGCGCGCGCGCGCAAAGTCTCGCAGCTCGAAGAGATGGAAGCCATCGGCCCGGTGCGGCGCCAGCGGCTGCTGACGCGTTTCGGCGGGCTCAAAGGTCTGATGGCCGCCTCGATCGACGACATCGCCGAGGTAAAGGGCATCTCGCGTAAGCTTGCCGAACGCATTCATTCGCAGCTTCATGGCACGGCGCGACTCGCCGAACCGATCGAACATGGCGAGCCCACTTAGCCTGCCGATGCTGCTCACCTGGGCGCGCATCGCGATGGTGCCGCTGGTGGTGGGCGTTTTCTACCTGCCGGACGCGTGGATTGCGCCTTCGTGGAAGAACATCACCGCGTGTTCGCTGTTCACGCTGGCGGCCATTACCGACGCTTTCGACGGCTACCTCGCGCGCCGCTATGGGCAGACGAGCCAGCTGGGAGCTTTCCTGGACCCGGTGGCCGACAAGCTGATGGTGTGCGCCGCGCTGGTTGTGCTGCTGGGTCTGGGCCGCATCGATGCGCTGGTGGCGCTGGTCATCATCGGCCGGGAGATCGCCGTGTCGGCGCTGCGCGAGTGGATGGCCCAGATCGGGGCGTCGCGCAGCGTGGCGGTCAGCTCGCTCGGCAAAATCAAGACCGTCGCGCAGATGATCGCGATCCCGGTGCTGCTGTTTCACGATCCGTTGTTCGGCGTGATCGACCTCAGGCCCCTCGGCACGGCGCTGATCTACCTGGCGGCGGTGCTGACGACCTACTCGATGCTGTACTACCTGAAGCTGGCCTGGCCGCACTTCGACGGGCGGCGCTGATCAGCGGCGCGTTCCAGGCACGACACCGTTTGGATATAATCGTTTCAGAACCTGCGGGAATAGCTCAGTTGGTAGAGCGCAACCTTGCCAAGGTTGAGGTCGCGAGTTCGAGACTCGTTTCCCGCTCCAGAGCGCAGGCGGGGAAGCCAGAGAAAAGGCTTCCCCATTTTCTTGCGGCCTCGCGTGCGCAAGGCTGTGCCGATGAACGATCTAGCCGTGCGGCGCGGCGGGGTGGCAGAGTGGCCATGCAGCGGACTGCAAATCCGTGTACGCCGGTTCGATTCCGACCCCCGCCTCCAGTAACCTTTGGGTCTGTTCCGGACACATCGGTAACAGATCATTCCGGCGGTGCGTGTCAAGATAGTTGTCGCGTAAGTATGCAGCGACATCACGAGGGCGCCGGCGGAGGATTGAGCAGTACGGCTCCGATCGCGGTCCAGTTGCGAGTCGAGCGGGTCCATCGCCCGGGGTGCGCGTTGCGGGCGTTCTGGTAAAGCTGGTGGCGGCGGGCGAGGATGTCGTGCTCGCGACCGCCGTGGCGCTCCTCGGGTGTCACGTAGCGAATGGCACTATGGCGATGCTCGTGGTTGTACCAGGCGACGAAGCGGGCGACCAGCGTCCGACTCCCTGCGGAAAACCTGTGGACTGAGGGAAAAAACGGGCGGACGCGGAATTGCCGTGATCTTTCCGCGCGATCTCGGGCCGGTCACATTGGAGGCTTACGCGCCGATCAAGCGACCCCACCCATCCGCTGGCGTTCCAGGAGGAGGCGGCGCTGACGCAGCAGTCCATCGACGCTACCGCAGACGTGAGAAGGGCTCGCTCAAGGCAGACTCCACTTTCCGCACGGTCAGGAGAAAAGTCGGCGTATTTGTATCGCGCGATGCCTAGCAGCGGCACGCTCTGCGACAAGATGCTGGGGCTCTATCTGGGTTGGGCCAATCCGGGCGCGCTCTGGGCCTCGGCGCACGCGGTGAAGGGGTGACTTTCTCAGCCAGGCGCGGTTTTGCCGAGGTTGAAAGAAATGAAGGGGCAGCCGTACTAGTTTCTCGACAGCTGCGACCCAGGCTCCTTCCTGGCTCGTTACGACGTTGCCACCGCCGACCGTTCCCATCCGAGGGCAGGTCGCAGCGCCGTACTCAGGATAGTGAACGCGGCGGTGCCGCCAGAACTCGAACGGTCTCCGAACACGCCGTAACCGTGTCCCAGAAAAGCAGCAGGTCCGACACCCACCTAATGGTCGGCTATGTTGTTGATTTTATGTTCTTTGTTTGCTGCATCTGCTCCGGCTCGATTGCGCGCCGGCCCGAAATAAAGTCCGTCATTTACCCTCGTACCGGCAGCGATAAGATGCACTTGGTAATCAGGCAGATCGGGTTTTTTTGCCGCGCGGAAAACAAAGCCTGCATCGGACGATGTAGGAAACAAAGCGGCCAATTGGAGGCCTTGAACCTAGAGCCGTCTATCCCGACGTCTTCGGTTGCGTTTGATGGATTTTGACCAAAAGGGGACGCAGAGCGAAAGCGCCAAGGGGGCTTTCGAGGGTCTCGGAGTGTCGGAAGCTGACCTTCACAAAATCATCGACGCAATCCCCACGCTTGCGTGGTGCGCCCCGCCGAGCGGCTCTGACCAATTCTTGAATCGGCGATGGCTCGAGTACACGGGCGTGTCCCGCGACGAAGGCCTCGGCTCGCTATGGAAGACCTCGATTCATCCCGACGACCTTGGCAGGCTGACGACGAAATGGGAGACGCTCCTCGCTTCCGGTGAGCCCGGGGAGAGCGAGGCGCGGTTGCGGCGTTCCGACGGCGCCTATCGGTGGTTCCTGTTCCGGGTCGAACCGCTCCGCAACGAAACCGGCGAAATTGCCGAGTGGTACGGAACGGCGATCGACATCGAAGACCGAAAACGAACCGAGGCGCTACGCACTGCCGAAAAGCGGACGCTCGAGATGATCGCCGACGGCGAAAGCCTCGACGGCATCTTGAACAATCTGTGCAGTTCGATCGACGTTCAGGCTTCCTCGACGATTTCAACAATCCTCTTGATGGAGCCGGAACGAAACCGGCTTTGGCACGCCGCCGGTCCTCTTGTTCCACGCGCTTGGCTCCCGGCAATCAGTCCGCGGGCAATCGGTCCTAACGAAGGTTGCTGCGGAACGGCTGCCTATCTGAAAAAGCGGGTCATCGTTGCCGACGTTTCAACCGATCCTGTCTGGCCCGATGATATTCGAGACCTTGCCATCCAGAACGGTATACGCGCAGCGTGGTCCGAGCCGATTCTGACGAAGGATGGGGAGGTGCTGGGCACGTTCGCGCTGTACTCCCCCGAGTCGCGAACGCCCACGGCCGCCGAACTCGAGTTAATCGCTGGCGCGGGCCACATTGCGCTGATCGCGATAGGTCGTCAACGATCTCAAGAAGCTCTGAGAAAATCGGAAGCGGAGCTGCGTCGCATCACGGACGCCATACCACAATGCATCGGCGTGCTTGGCGTCGATGGTCGAACGCTCTACGTCAATCGGGTGATGCTCGAATACGCTGGCGTCGGTCTCGAAGACATTACGGCGCCGGACTTTCCGCACAGAGTCTTCCACCCTGACGACCTGGAGCGGTTTCGGGCCGACCGGCAGCTGGGGTTGTCCGGAGAAGTCCCCTTCGAGCTTGAACAAAGGTTGCGCCGGCACGACGGAACGCGTACCGTTGGTTTCTCGTCCGCTATAACCCCTTCCGGGACGAGCAAGGCCGCGTGGCTCGCTGGTACGCCACCGCGACCGACATCGACGAGCGGAGGCGGGCGGAAGAGCGGATTCAGAAGGAGAACCTGGCTCTGCGCGAGGAAATCGACCGGTCGTCCATGTTCGAGGAGATCGTGGGCTCGTCCGACGCACTGCGGCGGCTGTTGTCGCAGGTTGCGAAAGTGGCGCCGACCGATTCCACGGTGCTGATCTGCGGCGAAACTGGCACCGGAAAAGAGTTGGTCGCGCGCGCTATTCACGCTAAGTCGAAGCGGGCGGCGCGAGCGTTTGTCCGCGTGAATTGCGCGGCGATTCCGCAGGAGCTGATCGCTTCCGAATTGTTCGGACACGAAAAAGGTGCTTTCTCCGGTGCGCTCCAGAGGCGGATAGGGCGCTTTGAATCGGCGGATGGCGGCACGCTGTTCCTAGATGAAGTGGGCGACTTGCCGGCTGAAACTCAGATCGCCCTCTTGCGGGTGCTGCAGGAGCGCGAGTTCGAAAGAGTTGGCAGCAACGAGCCGATCGCCGTCGACGTGCGCCTACTGGCGGCCACGAACGGCGATCTGAAGGCTGCGATGGCGGAGGGCACATTCCGCGAGGATCTGTTCTACCGGCTCAACGTGTTCCCGATCGTCGTTCCCTCCCTGCGCGAACGAGCCGATGACATTCCCTTGCTCGTGGAATACCTGGCGCAGCGCTCTGCGGAGAGGTCGGGCAAGAAGATCAGACACATCGAGAAAGCGACTTTGGACCTGTTCAAGGCCTACAGCTGGCCCGGCAATATCCGTGAATTGCAAAATGTCGTCGAAAGGGCCGTTATCCTGTGCGATGGCGATACGCTATCCGTGGACGAGACCTGGTTTAAGCATGATTCGCGTGCACCACCCGCCACGGAACCCCTGACCGCAAGCCTGGTCGAGCGCGAACGCGAGACGATGCAGGATCTGTAGATCCAGACTGAAGACGGTGCCATCAGAAAATGACGATCTATCAGAAAAGAATGCTGATTCCCCTAAAAACGATTTGATGGTCCATGCGGCCGTCGATCGAGCCGCTGACCGACATCACCGCCAGACTTCTTCCCAAAAGACGCACCATGCGCGATCGCGCACGGTTCTTGCGTTCATCGCGTTGGCGCCTCGGGTTTGTATATATCCGAGCTCGCGTTGATTGCGGCTACACAGCCTTTCCGTATCTGACAGCCGCAGTCACCTTGAAGGGGCGGACATGACCTCTACCGTGCTGTAGGTCTTGCGCGACGTGCTCGGGATGATGGGGACTAAGTTCGGCTGTGGTGCGGGCCTGTGCGGTGCCTGCACCGTGCATATCGATGGCAAGCCGACGCGCTCCTGCATCACACTGATCGAAACTGTCGGCGCGGCTGAAGTCACCACGATTGAGCCGCCGTTTCTAACGCGAGCCCTGAGAAGTGCCGCGCCAAGCACCTCACCAAGAGGATCTTGCACACGATACCCATACGCGTGGGCACTGCGCTTTTCACCCAAAACCAGCGTTAGGAGACATCGATGTCTTATGCAATCAACGTGAATGGCGTCGCCCGTACCGTCGATGTCGATGCAGAAACTCCCGTTCTTTGGGTGCTGCGCGACGTACTGGGTTTGACCGGCACGAAATTCGGTTGCGGTCTCGGCTTGTGCGGCGCGTGCACGATCCATCTCGATGGCAAGCCGGCGCGCTCGTGCATCACACCAATAGCTGCCGCGGCTGGCAAGCGCGTCACCACCATCGAGGCCATCGGCACAACGGCTCCCGGCAGGAGGATTCAGCAGGCGTGGGTCGAGCTCGAAGTACCGCAATGCGGTTATTGCCAGTCAGGTCAGATCATGTCGGCCACCGCTCTGCTCGCAACGAATTCAGGCCCAAGCGACGCGGACATCGACAACGCCATGTCCGGGAACATCTGTCGTTGCGGCACGTATCCGCGGATCCGAATCGCAATCAAGCAGGCGGCAGTGAGTGTGCCTGGCAATCGAAAGGGAGCCTGAAATGTCACACAACGTGTCCGAAGTAGTAACCGGGGAGGGTGAGTTGCTCGGACAGTGCGACGATGCGTCACGAAGGATCTTTTTGCGAGCCAGCGTTGCAGTGGGAGGTGAGCTCTTATTGCCAATTAACGTGCCCACGCGCTTGGGAAGCGCTATGGCCGCGTCGCCCGTCACATTTGTCCCCAACGCATTCATTCTCATAGATGCGCACGGCAAAGTTGCCATTACTGTCGGCTATGTCGAGATGGGGCAGGGAACGTACACCTCCATCCCGATGCTGATCGCTGAAGAGCTAGAAGTCGAGCTCGCCTCCGTACGCGTGGAGCATGCACCGCCGAATGACAAGCTCTACATGAATCCGGTCTTTGGATTTCAGGCCACCGGCGGATCGACAACGATACGCAGTGCTTTTGAACCGATGAGACGGGCGGGCGCAACCGCGAGAACCATGCTGGTGACTGCGGCCGCGAAAGGATGGAATGTCGACGCTGCGTCGTGCCGCGCCGAGAAGGGCGAAGTAATCCACATCGCCAGCGGCCGCAAGAAGAAGTATGGCGACTTGGTAGCCGCAGCTGCGACGTTACCCGTGCCCAGCGACGTATCGCTCAAGCGACCCGACCAATTTCGACTTATCGGTACGGCCGCTAAGCGATTGGATACCCCTGGCAAGGTCAATGGCGGCGCGATCTACGGCATTGACGTCAAAGTGCCGGGCATGAAGATTGCCACCCTCGCCATATCGCCCGCCTTCGGCGGGCAGCTTCGCGATCTCGACGACACCGCCGCGAAGTCGGTGCAAGGCGTACGCCAAATCGTTCGCCTTGATGATGCCGTGGCGGTCGTCGCCGATCATATGTGGGCCGCCAAAAAAGGGCTTGCTGCGCTCAAGCTCCAATGGGACGACGGCCCCAACGGCAAGCTGGGCACCGCCGACATCGTGCGCGATCTGGAGGCGGCATCGAGCACGCCCGGCGCGGTCGCGCGACAGGAAGGCGACTTCACCAAAGCCCTGGCGGCCGCCGCAATCAAAGTCGAAGCGGTCTACGAGGTACCGTTCCTCGCGCACGCTGCAATGGAGCCGATGAACTGCACGGTCGATTGTCGGAGCGATAGTTGTGAGGTTTGGGTCGGTTCTCAGGTACTTAGTCGTGCGCAGGCTGCGGCGGCACAGGTGGCGGGGTTGCCGGTCGACAAGGTGGTCGTCCACAACCATCTTTTGGGTGGTGGTTTTGGAAGGCGACTCGAAGTTGACGGTGTGGTACGGGCGGTGCAAATAGCGAAGCAGGTCAAGGGACCTGTGAAAGTCATCTGGACGCGTGAAGAAGACATACAGCAGGGCATGTACCGGCCTTACTTTTTCGATCGGGTAAGCGGCGGCCTCGACGCGGAGGGCAATCCATTGGCTTGGCACCATCGGATCACTGGTTCCTCGATCATGGCACGGTGGGCGCCACCCACATTTAAAGACGGTCTCGATCCCGACACCATTGACGGAGCAACTGACATGCCGTATGCAGTGCCGAACGTGCGTGTCGACTATGTGCGACATGAGCCCCCGGGCATACCCACTGCATTTTGGCGCGGCGTTGGACCGACGCACAACATCTTTGTGGTCGAGAGCTTCATGGACGAATTGGCCGCTGCAGCCAAGAAGGATCCCGTCGCGTATCGCCGCGCGCTCCTAGCCAAGAATCCGCGAGGGAAGGCGGTACTCGATCTCGCCTCGGATAAAGCGGGCTGGGGTCACGAGCTTTCACCAGGCGCCGGCCGCGGCGTTTCCTTCCAGACTGTCTGGGGTACCTTCATGGCCCAGGTCGTCGAAGTCGAAGTTTCGAAGCAAGGAGAGGTAACGGTGCGACGGGTTGTCTGTGCAGTCGATTGCGGCATTGCAGTCAATCCCGATACCGTTCGCGCGCAAATCGAAAGCGCCATTATCTTTGGCCTCTCTGGCGCACTGTACGGTGAGATCACTCTGAAGGACGGCCGGGTCGAGCAGACTAATTTCTCTGACTATCGCGTGCTGCGCATCAACGAGACGCCTGCGATCGAGGTGCACATCGTCAAGAGCGCCGAAGCGCCAGGCGGAATGGGCGAAGCGGGCACGGCATGCATCATGCCCGCGCTGACCAATGCGATTTTCGCTGCGACGGGTAAACGCATTCGCAAACTGCCGGTGCGGGATCAGGCGGCCCGCACCTGATGAGTCGCCCGCATTAGGTTCGTAGAGGAGCGCCCGATGAGGGTGATCTTGTCGCGTGTTGTCGCAATCGCCGTGAGCTTGCCTTGTTGCGCAGATTGGGTCGCAGCGGCCGACACGGTGAGTCAGGGAACTGAGTTAAAGCCAGCAACGGCGTTCTCGACGATCAGCGATCAGCGCATGCGCTCGGTGGCGCTGTTCACCGAGGCGGGCAAGGTAATCCAAAGCCCTCGCTGCATGAACTGTCATCCGGTCGGGCGACGGCCAACGCAAGGCGATGACCTGCACGCGCACGTTCCCTTGATGCAGGCCGACAGCGAGGGCAAAGGCGTTCCGGCGTTGCCGTGCAAGTCCTGCCATGGTCCATCGAACCGCGCGACGCTCTCGCCTTCCATACGGAGCATACCTGGCAATCCCCGTTGGGGGCTGGCTCCTGCCTCGATGGCCTGGCAAGGCAAGTCACTCGGCGAAATCTGCGCGCAGGTCAAGGATTCCACACGAAACGGAGGTCGCAGCCTCGCCCAGATTCATGAGCATCTGGCGACCGACGATCTTGTCGGCTGGGCGTGGCGGCCCGGTGAGGGGCGCAAGTCGGCGCCGGGATCGCAGGTCGAATTCGGCATGCTCATTCAGGCGTGGATCGAATCCGGGGCACACTGCCCCACGTCACGACCGTAATGGCGGGCGGCCTCGGCTGCCGTCCATTCCTTGCGCTCCACGAGCTCGCGAAGCGCCAGCATGAGGCCCGCTCGGGCGCGGAGGTTAGCAGCTTCGCCGGGAGAGTCTTCGAGCGCGTCCCACACGCTGGCGAAAGTCCTCTTGCTCATTTGCTCATCAGCAATTCGCTGCACCTACTCGCCGGGCCACAGCGGCCGTGCGATTCAACGCCTTAGCATTGCGGGTCGGCGCCGTCGTCCTTCTGCGAGGCTGTGTGGTGACTTGCAGTCTAAGTCCCGCGCGTTCTTGAAGCCGGCTTAGCACGGCGAAAAAGTTCCGTGCCTGGGGGTTGCCGCGTGCGCCGAACATGCGGATGAGGCTCTTGGCGGACGTGCCGGTTTCGGCGCCCAGCTCCTCGAATCCCACGGTCGCTTTGATGTAGTCGCGAAGGATCAGCTTGCCGGTGTCCACGTCACCAGCGAGCATTGCCTCGATGCCTTCGCGAAGCAGCGCCTCCCGAAATGCAGGATCGGCAAGCACTCGTGCCTGTACGGTTTCCTTGAAGTTACGTGTCAGCGCCATGCTTCACCTCGGATGTCGTTTGCGCTGTTTGTAGTAGTCGACCCGATACTCGAGCACTCCGCCGCCAACTCCTTTGAAGGCGGAAAGAGTTCCTTGCTCGATCCGGGCGATTGCGACGGCGACCTTGGCGGCCGCGGTCGCGTCCAAATCTGCGAACCAGACGGCAAACGGGGAACGCCCATCTGCGGCAAGGTACTCGCGTACATCGAGTATCACGGAAGGTAACACATATGTTACCTATCGTCAAGAATGCACCGGAACACCCGAACATGCCTGCACGGTCAAGATGCCAACCGAATCGGTGTCCGTCTACGCCCCGCGGGGTAGGGCTAGGAATGAACGCAGCGCAGTACCGGGCGGGAATCGGGCGCCTGTTAGCCGAAGCGCGCTGCTGGGGACTGTGAAGACGGCACCTGGTCCGACTTCGCGCACTCTTGCCCAGCGTCCCACAGGTGATTGGGAGGTGATTTCCGGTCGACCGCCGGCAACCCGGGCGATGGGCCCGCTCGACTCGCAACTGGACCGCTCCGCGCCCTGACAATGGTCAAGAACGTGCGCAGTTCGGTGACGTCATCAAGCATGGCCGCTTCTCGCTTACTTATCAATGACCCGCGATGGAAACTGCGACCGGTCATTGCGTGATCGATTTCTTCTAGCCGCTATTGTCGGCAATAAAAGACAAAAACCGAGCAACCGGCGCGCAGACACGGCTCCGTGAGATCAATCATCATTTGTCTCGGATATGTCGCCTTGCCCAAGAGTGGAGGTGACCTGCACCCAAGTCAGTCTACTCGGGCCAAGAAGGTCGAGGTACAGAGACTTCATTAACTGGAGGGAAGCCCATGGACCATTCCGCACACGGATCCTTTTCGCGGATCGGCAGGAAAACCGAACTCTTCGCCCGTTTCACTTCTTTCAGGAGAACTCCCATGGGGAAGCGCAATCGCTTCGTTTCGGAGATTGGAGCATCTTTAGCGCTGCTTTTCGTCGCGGGGCTCGCGACAGTAACTTACCCACAAGATTTCGGGTTGGGTGAAGAGCCGGCCAGCGAATGGGCCGTCATGGGACAAAATCTTGCTGACACGCGAAACCAGGCCGCCGAGCACATCATCAATACGTCCAACGTGAGCACGTTAGCCCCGGCATGGGTCTTCACCACAGGCGGATCCGTCTCTGCCACTCCCACTGTCGCAGGCGACGCCGTGTATTTCCCCGATTGGGCAGGGAATCTCTATGCGGTGAACAAGGAAACGGGGCAGCTAATTTGGTCTCACCGAATATCGGATTACGATGGATTTTCCACAGCCATTTCGCGCGTAAGCCCGGCCGTGCATGGGGACAATCTGATCTTGGGAGACAATGAGGATCCGAACGCGCTGCACGACGGTGCCAATCTGATTGCCGTGGACCGGCACACCGGCGAGTTGCGATGGATTACCAAAGTGGAAGCTTATCCAGCAGCCATCATTACTGGTTCGCCGGTCGTTTTTGGCAATACCGCCTATGTGGGCGTGTCCTCAAACGAGGAGTCTACTCTGGCGAACGAGCCCAGCTATCAAGGGTGTTGTGCATTCCGGGGCAGCGTCGTCGCAGTGGACACAGAGACGGGAAAGATACGGTGGCAGACTTACGACATGCCGGACAATCGTGGTGCGCTCAATGAATACAGCGGCGGCGCCATCTGGCAGCCACCCGCGATCGATCCTGCGCGCGGCTTGTTGTACATTGGAACAGGTAACAACTACACGGTCCCGGCCAGCGTCGAGGCATGCCAAGCGCAAGCCGAGGCCGCGGGTGACACCAACGCCGACTGCACCGCGCCTGACGATTATTTCGACGCAGCCCTGGCGTTGAATTTGCAAACGGGCAAGGTAGCGTGGGCACACAAGCAGCTTCACTCAACGCCAGGCACTATCAACTGGTCCTACAAGACCGAGCCGTACGACGCATGGACCACTGGGTGCAGGGTCTCGCCCCCAATTAACTGTCCATCTCCTAAGGGGCCAGACTATGACCTTGGAGGTTCCGGACCTAATCTGCTCGGTCACATTGTCGGGTTTGGGCAGAAGAGCGGTACGTACTGGGCCTTCAATCCTGATGACGGCAGCATCATCTGGAGCACGTTCGTGGGTCCTGCCGGAACTGGTACGTTGGGCGGTATCGAGTGGGGCACAGCAACGGACGGTCAGCGTATTTATGCCGAGGTCGCGGATAGTGGTCACGTCCCCTACTCTCTCATTCCGTCCGGCGTCCAGATCAATTGGGGCTCTTGGAGCGCTCTCGATGTGGCCACCGGAAACATCTTGTGGCAGACAGCTGATCCCACGCCAGGAGCGCTCGATTTCGGAGCCGTGAGCGTCGCAAACGGTGTCGTCTACGCTGGTTCCCAGGCTAGCCCCGGCTACATGTACGCGCTGGATGCGGCGACGGGAAAGATCTTGTGGAGCTTCGCCAGTGGTGGTTCCGTGATCGACGGCCCTTCTATTGTCAATGGGTTCGTTTACTGGGGCTCGGGATACCGCATCGGAACCAACAATAACAAGCTTTACGCTTTTACGGTGTCCCGGGCGGGCGGATAAGCATGCGCAACTAGGATTGGGCGGCGCGACGTGTACATGACGACCACTTCGTACTCAACAACGCGGTCCGCCGGCTGGTCTCGCGCTGCAATCACTACGTCCAGCACGATCAAGCCGGCGAACTCGCGCGCATCGTTCGGCTGGAACTTGCGGGCAAACCGCCGGCCGCGCCCACGAATCTTTCCTCAGATCCGTGTTCCCCGGTGCTGGCCGCGCAGCACGAATAGGAATCGGTCTAGCTGGGGTTCGTGAATGAGTTCGCGGAGCGAGGGCAGAAGCACCTGATTTGAAACGGTGCGCGCGGCGTGGCGCGAGAGGCCGAGCGATTCGATGTTCCACCGGCCGCGGATCGGGATAGACTGGAGCAGTTGCTGACGTCATTCTCGACTCGTCGATGGCTGCCGTGCCCTCACCCCACTGCTATCGATTCGGCCGCTTCGAGCTGCAACCCAATAAGGGGCGCTTGCTGGCATCCGGCGCGCCGGTAGATGTTGGCTCGCGTGCTTTCGATCTGCTGGTAATGCTAGTAGAACGCGACGGGCGACTGGTCACCAAGGACGATTTGCTTGAGCGCGTCTGGCCGAAGGTGATCGTCGAAGAGAACACCTTGCAAGCGCAGGTGTCCGCGTTACGCAAGATCCTGGGGGCGGAAGCAATCGCGACTATCTCAGGGCGGGGCTACCGTTTCGCGCTGGAAATCACACCTGCCGGCCCTGAATCGGTATTGCCGAAACACAATTTGCCGCAGCAACTCGACAGCTTTATCGGTCGCGAGAAGGAGATTGTGCAGATAAAGGAGCTACTAGGCACGACGCGGCTTCTCACGCTTAGTGGCTCGGGTGGATGCGGCAAGACCCGCTTGGCGATGCGAGTAGCGGAGGATCTGCTGGAATCCCATCCGGATGGCGTCTGGCTGGTAGAGCTCGCCGCACTGACTGAGCCGGCGCTCGTGCCACCGACGGTTGCCAACGTCCTCGGAGTTAAGGAGCAACCGGGCACCAGCCTGACCCAGACCGTAAACGAGTACCTCGTGTCCAGGCGTCTGCTAATGGTGCTCGACAACGCGGAGCACCTTCTCGCAGCGTGTGCGCGGCTGACGGACGTGATTTTGCGGCAGTGTGCACAAGTCGTTATCTTGGTCACGAGCCGAGAGCGGCTGGGCATTGCGGGCGAGGTTACCTATCGGGTGCCGTCGCTCTCCGTGCCCGACCCGAAGCAGGACGCCACGCCGGAGGAGCTTTCGGCATGCGAATCGGCCTGTCTGTTCGTCGAGCGGGCGCGGCTTACCCTGCCACACTTCACCGTAACCGCGGAGAATGCGCCCGCACTCGCATCTGTGTGCCATCGCCTGGACGGCATACCGCTGGCGATCGAACTGGCGGCGCCACGCGTGCGCTCGATGTCGCTGGAGGAAGTAAAGCGACGGCTCGACCAATCGTTCGGCCTGCTGACCGGGGGATCACGCACCGCGCTGCCGCGTCAGCGGACGTTACGCTCGACGATCGATTGGAGCTATGACCTGTTGAGCGACGCCGAGCAGGCACTGCTGTGTCGGTTATCGGTTTTTTCCGGCGGGTGGATACTGGAAGCGGCAGAGCAGGTGTGCAGCGGCGAGGGCGTCGACAACATCGAGGTGCTCGACTTGCTGGCCTCACTCGCCGACAAGAATCTGGTCGTGGCGGACGAGCAGGACGGCCCGACCCGCTACCGCCTCTTGGAGACGGTGCGCCACTATGCGCTGGAGCGCTTGCGCGAGCACGATGAGGAGGCGCGCTGGCGGGGCCGGCATCTGGCGTATTTCCTTGTGCTGGCGGAGGCCGAGCCGCAGCAGCAGGGATCCGACCGGACGGATTGGCTCGACCGTCTCGAGATAGAGCATGACAACTTGCGCTCGGCCCTATCGTGGTCGTTAGCCGCGGCCGCTGATGCCGCCGGTGGATTGCGCCTGGCTGGCGCGATCTCTTGGTTCTGGCTCGTACGCGGGTATTGGGCGGAAGGCCGCACTTGGTTCTCCGCCGTGCTCGCTGCGACGCCAAAGGTCCAGGATGCGGCCGCCCGCGCGGCGGCGCTTCGCGGGGCCGGCCGACTGGCGACTTCTCAGGGCGACTATTCGGCAGCCAAGGCGCTGCGCCAGGAGGGGCTCGCGATCTGGAAGGAGCTCGGGAACCGCGAAGGTATTGCCCAATCGGTGGCGAGTTTGGGAACGATTGCCCAGATGCAAGGTGATTACCCGGCGGCCGAAGCCCTGTTCGAGGAGGCCTTGGCGATTCGACGGGAGTTGGGCGATCGGCTTGGCATCACCCTTTCGCTGATCAGCCTTGGACATTCGGCGTGCGAACTGGGCGACTATCCGGCCGCTCGCGTGCTGTTGGAGGAAAGCCTGGCCGTCTCTCGTGAGCTGGGCGCTTGGCTGACTTTTGCGGAGACGCTCTACCATCTGGGGACAGTGGCTTACTTTGAGGGTGACTATTCGGCTGCCCAAACCCGCCTCGAGGAGAGCTTGGCAGTGCGGCGGGAGCGGCGCTTCCCGCAGGGTATCGCCGCCGCGCTCCGCGCGCTCGGGCTTGTGGCCCATGACAAGGGCGACTATCCCAAGGCCCGAACGCTGTTGAATGAAGCCTTGGCCATCCAGTGGGAGCTGGGCGCTCGACAGGGTCTTTCCGAGACGCTGGAAGCATCTGCGGCGGTCGCGTTTGCCTTGGCCGGGCCCGAACCCGCCGCCCGCATCTGGGGTTGCGTGGAGCGGCTGCGTGACCAGATCGGCGCATCGATGGCCCCGTCCGCGCGCCCTTGGTACAACCGTCACGTAACCGGCGCTCGCGCTGCCTTGGGTGATGACGTCGGGTTCGAACTGGCTTGGCAGCAAGGCCGGTTGATGAATCTGGAGCAGGCGGTGCAATATGCGTTAAACGTCGGATGCAGGTCTGATCAATGATCGGAGGCAGCCAAGCCACGTAGGTCGTCCCTCAGCGTGTCAGAAATATCAGGAAATTTCAGTTAATCCCAAAGACTTGCGAACTGCGAGTCGTGAAACTAACGACGAACCAGCGCTGCAGGCAACCAAAGGACGCTGCGTGGACCTGCCCTGATCAGCGAGGCGACCGATGCAGTGCTCCGAATCCCAGACAGGCACTCCAGCCGCTGCCGCATTCCAAGTCCACTGCAGGGAAATCACGGAAGATTCATTTGCGGCTCAGGATCAAGGTTCCCCGTTCAAGGAGCGCGCCATGACCTTTCTGCCGCATGTGCTGGCGATCGACGATGATGCGGCGATACGCCAACTGATCGCCGGCTACCTTGAGGACAATCATCTGCGTGTTACCGCGGTGGCGACAAGAGCGGACATGGAGAAAATTCTCGCCGAGCAAGTGATCGATATCGTGCTCCTCGACCTGCGCCTTGCCGGCGAAGACGCAATACAACTCGCCAGAAAGCTGCACGAAACCTCCGAGATCCCTATCATCATCGTAAGCGGGCGAAACGACGAAGCCGATCGCGTGATGGGGCTCGAGCTGGGCGCGGACGACTACATTACGAAGCCGTTCAGTCCGCGCGAGTTGCTTGCGCGGGTGCGTGCGGTCCTACGCCGCTGCAAGACCTCGAATGAAGTACTGGCCGCGCGCAACAAACGCAGGCGGGGGTACCGCCTCGCGGGATGGGAACTGAACCTGCGCGCGCGCAGGTTGACCGATCCCAGTGGCAAGCGTGTCGAACTGACCAATGGAGACTTCAGCCTGCTGGAGGCGTTCTGTCGCGCGCCACAGCGCGTGCTGTCGCGCGAGCAACTCCTCGAGCTCTCGCGCCTTGACGACGCGGAAGTCTACGATCGAGCGATCGACGTCCAAATCCTCCGGTTGCGTCGCAAGATCGAGCTCGATCCATCGCAGCCCAAATATATCAAGACCGAACGCGGGGCCGGCTACATCTTCGACACACCAGTCGAGGTCTTCTACTGAAATATCGTGGCGAGATTCGAGAGCACTTGAAAGTTGACCAAGCAACGATTGTCGCCGAGAACCTCGAATTCGCGCGGCATTTCTTTTGCGCCATCGTTGGACTGAGCGAGGGTCCTTGTCCGCCATTCAACGTCAACGGCTACTGGTTGTACGCCAATGGCCACCCGGTTATCCATCTGATCGAAGAGTCTGCTCTCGGCCCATTACCTGATCTGGTCTTCTCGCGCATCGCACAGGAAGGGCTGGATCGACGCAGACTGTCCCGCGTGGTGGACTACATAGAGGCTAACCTGGAAGGCGACCTTACGGTCGATCGGCTGGCAGGGATCGCGTGCCTGAGTCGGTTCCATTTCGCGCGCGCATTCAAGGCCGCGGTAGGCCGGCCACCCCATCAATACGTCAGCGCGAAGCGCCTCGAGCGTGCTAAAGCACTGCTGATATGGGGAGATCGTTCGTTGATCGATATCGCTCTCACACTAAACTTCTCCTGCCAAGGCAATTTCACCCGAGCATTTCGTCGGGCGACAGGTCTGACACCTGGTCAATACCGGCGCAGTTTCAGTTTAAGCGACGAAAAACATCACGAGGCTCGTGCGCGTAGGCATTTCGTCGGATGACGGGTCTGAAGCCTGGTCAGTGCTGGTGCATCTATTGCCCGCAATAAATGACAAAAACCTAGCAACCCGCGCCCAGACGGGGACTAGGCAGTTCGATCATCATTCCTGTCGAGCGCCTTGATCTGTTGTCCCACCTCTCAGCGCGAGGCGGAGCGCGTCGCGAGATATGGGCTTGCGTTGACGCATGGGCCTTCTTGCTTCTTTCCAGAAAGTGGAGACCACTTCCACCCAGGTCCGCCTACTCTGACCAATCTTTGTCCGCTAGAGTGAATTCATTGCCCAAGGGAAGCTATGAATCGTTCCGCAGACCAATCCTTCTCACCCATGGGTATGGGAATAGCCGTGCGCTGGCTTAGCCGTGTGGCATTCGCTGCAGCAATCATCATGATCGGCTGGGGCCTAAGCGTCGTCTTTATCCAACCTGTCACCGCCTGGTTTGCCGCGTCGGCCACGGTTTGGATGGCGCTGCTGCTGATATCCGCTCTTTGGCAGCTACGTGATTCCTTCACGTCAATCGCGGCGGTAGCGCTGGCCACCGCCGTGGTTTCGCGCCTGTTCAGCATTCTGCGTTTGAACCCTCCTGCAAGCATCGCCGGTTTGAGCCCTCAGGATCTGGATCTACAGGTCGCGACCGGTCCAGGTGTGCCGGGCTTCGAGCTTCTTGGCTGGTCTCTGGGCGGTCTCGTATTCGTGCAATTCATCCTGCGTGCCGTATCCGTCCAGGCACCGGTGAATTCCCGAGAATCATGGCTCAATATCGCCGCGCTGATGTTTATCAGAGTCTATGTCGGCCTGATGTTTGTTCCTCACTTCTGCAGCCACATCCTCGGTGGGCCGTACCAATTCAGGATTTACACGCTCTATTTTGCGAGCCTGGGTCTCCATCCGCCTGCTATGCAGGTCTTGCTGGCAGGAGCGATCGAGCTTATTGCCGCGATTGGCCTAGTATTGGGATTCTTCACGCGCGCCGTTGCTCTGCTCGGATCGGTGTATTTGCTGATGTCGATGCTGTGGGGCGGGCATTTTCAGATCGGCTATGTATGGGCGCTGCCGGATGGGGGATACGAATTCGGCGTGTTCTGGGCCGTCATGATTGCGGTGTTTGTTGTGTTGGGCGGTGGACCGCTTTCCGTCGACAACACCATACGGCAAAGCGATTTTCAGGACCGGTGGCCGTGGCTGCGGGCGGCACGCCTTCTGTTCGTCTAGTGGCCCGCATGTTTGCCCGATGCGAAATGACGCGGGAACAACAACACCGGCGTTTAGCCGCGGGTCAAATTTACTACCAGGAGGCTGACCATGATCACCAGACCGTTGGGACTCGGGCTTTTTGCCGCGCTAAGTGTCTCTTTGTCACCGTCGGCCTTAGGCGACGACGGCGTCAAGATCAACGAACTCGTTGTTGCCGGTGCGATGCCGGCGGCGCAGCGGGAGGCGACCATAAAAGCCGTCCGCGCCTTCTACGATTTCTGGAACACAGGGGACCCCGTCTTCCTGAAGCAGGCCGTCGCAGAGAACTTTACCGACCGCACCCTGCCGCCAGGCCGTCCGCAAGGACCGGAGGGACCGGCCTTTGCGTCGCGCCGGTTCCGGGCTGCGGTGCCGGACCTGAAAGTGACGGTGGAAAAGGTGATCGTCGCCGGCGATTACGTAACCGTACACATGAGTTTCAACGGACATTTCACTGGCGTCTTCGGTCAGACGCAGGGCGGCGGACAGCCGATCGCGTTCATCGCTACGGATCTTCTCAAGGTCGAGAATGGTCACATCACTGACAACTGGCACATCGAGGACAATCTGACGCTGCTGCAAGAGATGGGTGTCGCGAAGGTTGCGTCGTGATCTCTTTGCACCGTATCGGGGCGAGGCGCCGCTCGACAGGGACGGCGTGACGTTCAATGCGGGTCCTGCTGCTTACGCACCGCGCGATACGCCTTGGCACGTTGATGTAGCGATTCCGCCATGGCCTCAACAAACAGACGCACCCGCGCCGGAAGCTGGTGGCTGGCAGGGAATACCGCGCACACGGGGGCTGGCTCGCTGCGCCATTCGGGGAGAACCTGGACCAGGCGTCCCGCTCTCAGATTGACCTCGACGTCTACCCAAGAATTCATCGCCAGACCGCAACCTGCGAGTGCCCAATCGAGCGCGACCTCACCACTACTACTGCGCAGGCGGGAATCGGCCCGAACCTCGACTGATTTCCCGCCAGGGCCGAGTAAGTGCCAGTTGGTTCCTACGCCGCGGTAATGCACGCAGTCATGATTCCCCAGCTCTGCCGGGGATTTGGGCATTCCGCGTCGCTCCAGATACTCCGGTGAAGCGACCACGATTCGGTAGTCGTCGATCAACTTCCGCATCACCATCTGCGAACCCTTCGGTGGAGCAATTCGCACGGCGACGTCGATTCCTTCTTCGATCAGGTCCACCAGTCGATCGGTCGGCCTGAGATCAATTGAAAGTTTCGGATGTGCGCGGACAAGCGCTTGGCAGACCGGGCTCACACATGCACGGCCGAAAGCCACCGGCGCGGTCACCCGCAATAGCCCTTGTGGCTCGACTTGTCCACTTGTCAGCACCGCCTCGGCCCGGTCAACCTCTGCGAGGATGCGCTGCGCTACCTCATAAAGATCCAATCCCTCCTCGGTGAGTGCGAGGTGGCGCGTGCTGCGGGTTATCAGGCGAGTTTTGGTGCGGCGCTCCAGCGTTGCGAGACGCTTGCTGACGACGCTAAGCGCCAGCCCCATTTCGCGCGCAGCCGCGGAAAGGCTCCGCGCCCTGACGATGGCCACAAACGTGCGCAGTTCTGTGACGTCATCAAGCATGGCTGCCTCTCGCTTACGTATCAATGACGCGCGATGAAACTGCGACTGGTCCTCGCGTGATCGATTTCTCCAATCTCGATTGCTGGCAATAAATGACAAAAACCAAGCAACCGGCGCAGAGACACAGCTCCGTGAGATCGATCATCATTTGTCTCGGATATGTCGCCTTGCTCAAAAGTGGAGGTTACCTCCACCCAAGTCAGTCTACTCGGGCGAAGAGGGTCGAGGTAGAGTGACTTCACTAACTGAAGGGAAACCATGGACCATTCCGCAGACGGATCCTTCTCACCCAGGCGTCGCGGAGCCATCCAAACCATTGGCGCGACCGCCATGCTGGCAGTCGCCCCCGGCGCGAGCAGCCTGCCAGACTCTGCCGAAGCGGCAACGCAAGGGAGCAACGAGTCCGATCGCGTTGGGTCCGTCTTCTGGCCGAATGGGGCACGACTGGCTGTGAGCTTTTCACTGATGTTCGAGGGCGGCGGCCAGCCGATCTCCGGCGCGGGTGGCGCGATACCCGATCCCATCGAGAAGGGCGTTCCCGACCTGCCGACGAACGCATTTTTCGCCTATGGTCACTATGAGGGCATCCCCCGGCTACTCGACCTCATGGACAAGCATGGAGTCAAGCTGAGCTCTTTCATGATTGGCAAGGCTGTGGAAACCTCGCCCGATATCGCTCAGGAAATCGTGCGTCGCGGTCACGAGGCCGCCGCGCACGGACGGGTGTGGGAAAACTCATACCAGCTCTCACGCGATGACGAGAAGCGCTTCATCGCGGACAGCGTCGAAGCAATCCAACGGATCACTGGGCAGAAGCCGGTTGGCTGGAACGCGTATTGGATGCGCAGCTCGATCTACATTCTGGAAACGCTTCAGGATCTCGGCTTCGTTTATCAAATCGATGAGCCGAGCCACGACGAACCGTTCATCATCCCGATACGTGGACGAGATTTCGTCACAGTCCCATATACCTTTCACATGAACGACATCGTGGCCTTCCCTTTCGAGGGCTGGAACCCTGTTGCCTACGAGCAGGCGCTGCGCGACGAATTCGACCAACTTTATGAAGAGGGTGCGCATCGGCGGCGCATGATGGTTGTCAGCTTCCATGACCGCATCTCCGGCCACGCTGGCAGGGTGCGCGTCCTCGACCGGTTCCTGACCTACGCCAAGAGCAAGCCGGATGTCTGGTTCGCGCGGAAGGACGAGATTGCGCGTTACGCCCTGCTCAATCGCGCCGCGACGCCTGTTATCAATCGGGGCTCGCCGGCCAAGACCGGTTTGCCCGGTCCTACCGTGGCGTGATGGACAACGGATCCGCCCGTCATACTGGTGAGAGCCGTGGAGGGGAATTGTGAACGAAGAGAAGCGTCCGACCACGGCCGCCGGCGCTCCGGTGCCGGACAATCAGAACACGATGACCGCCGGACGGAGCGGCCAAGTTCTGCTGCAGGACGTGTCGCTGCTGGAGAAGCTGGCCCACTTCGGTCGCGAGGTCATCCCGGAGCGGTGCATGCGATGTACGAGTAATCCCCTTCGACCTTGACACGACCAGGGAGCAGAAGTCATGACGATAGACAGACGAACGTTTTCGGCCGCACTGATCGCCGGTGCGGCTGGTTCACTGATATCCACACGCGGCATGGCCGAAAACCCCGTTCCGACGAAGGCGCGCAACGTCGTGCTCGTGCACGGGCTATTCGCCGACGGATCGTGCTGGTTCGAGGTGATTCCGCGATTGCAGGCGGCAGGGCTCAATGTCACGTCCGTGCAAAACCCACTGACCACGCTGCCCGAAGCCGTCACTGCGGCCGAGCGCGTGCTGGCGCGGCAGGATGGCCCGACCGTTCTGGTCGGTCATTCATTTTCAGGGATGATCGTCACGGAGGCCGGCATGCATCCGAACGTCTCCGCACTGGTCTATGTCGCGGCGCGCGCGCCGGATGCGGGAGAGGACTACCCGGCCCTGGCCAAGACCTATCCCACGCCGCCGGCGAGCGCCGGCATCGTCTTTGATGGCGACGAAGGACGTCTCACCGAGGAAGCGTTCCTGCGCGACTTCGCGGGAGACCTGCCGAAGGCGAAGGCCAAGGCGCTCTATGCGGTGCAGGAGCCGTTCCAGAAGGCTCTGCTCACTGGCAAGACTACGAACGCGGCATGGCGATCGAAGCCGAGCTACTACGCGGTCTCGACGGAAGACCGCACGATTAATCCGGATCTCGAGCGCTTCATGGCGAAGCGGATGGGAGCCAAGACCATCGAAGTGAAATCCAGCCATGTCTCGCTGATCTCTCATCCGGAAGAAATCACGCAACTGATCCTGGAAGCAGCACAGGCCTGAAGATGCACAACGGTACTAGTGCGCCAGGTTGACGCCCAGGAGAGCGTCTTCGAACCGGAATAGAAGGACTCTCGGAGACAGCAACCCGCCGGCCGGACCTGGTCGTGCTCGATCTGGCGCTGCCCGACGGCGACGGTATCGAATTGGTGCGCTCGATGCGAGACTGGTCCAGCTCGCCGATCCTGGTGCTGTCGGCGCGTGGCGAGGAAAAGGACAAAATCCAGGCGCTGGACGCAGGCGCCGATGACTATTTGACCAAGCCCTTTGGAGTCGGCGAGCTGCTGGCGCGTGTGCGTGCGCTGGCGTGGCGCCGCGGACGCAACGATGCGAGCGAGCCGGTTTTTCGGGTGAGCGACATCGAGGTCGATTTCTCCAGTCGCCGTGTCAAGCGCGCGGGCCAGCCGGTGCACCTGACCCCGATCGAGTACCGGCTTCTGACGCTGCTGGCGGCCAATGCGGGGCGGGTGATGACTCACCGGCAGATCCTGCGCGAGGTGTGGGGACCGGCGTTTGTCGAGCGCGAGCATTACACGCGGATCTATATGGTCCACCTGCGGCGCAAACTCGAAGCCGATCCGGCCCAGCCGCGCTTCCTGCTGACCGAGACGGCCGTGGGCTACCAGCTGGTTCGATGACGATCGAGGATTCTACGAACCCAGTTGATCGCTTATCTCTTACTCAAATGAGGCGCTTTTCTCAATCTCATTGGATGAAGCCGAATTTACAGACATATCATTTCTCCTGAAGAGTTGTAAAAACAGTTCTGATATAGATTAATCCTGTGAGCCAATACTGCTATCCATCGCTGCGTATTCCTAGGAATCACTAAGATGAGAACGCATTCCCTTCTCCAGTTCGCTGCGACAATAGTGGCGATCACGATTGTCGTGTCGGGTTACTTCGCTCCGGCCTCTATCGCTCAAACTACGGGCACCGGCGGTATGGCTCTAGACGGACGGCCTCACCCGGGATCGCCAATAACCGGTTGGACGGGAAATATCTCACCGGCTGACCCATACTCCGCGGGCCCAGACATGGGAGCGTGGATCACCAAGGCAGGACTCATCCGTTCTCGGAGCGAGGTCGGCGTCGGCGAACTCGATGGAAAAATGTTTGTCTTAGGTGGCTACGCTGATGGCGATGTCGCCCAGCCGCTGAACGAGGAATATGATCCTGTTCGCGACATGTGGCGTGAACGTGCCAAATTGCCTCAGGGAGCCAATCACATTGCGGTTGTCGGACTCGGAGGCAAGCTCTACGCGATTGGCGGTTTCGTCGAACAGAATTACCACGCGACCGCGGATGTATGGTCGTACGATCCTGCGAAGGACACCTGGGCGGCCGTTGCGCCCCTTCCACAGCCGCTAGGGTCGATGGCAGTCGCCGCGGTGGATGGCGTGATCCATGCCATTGGCGGCGCTACCGGGACGACAAACGACAACCGACACACGGTCGCCGTGCATTACATCTACGATCCGAAAAGGAATCGTTGGAGCGAAGCGATTCCGCTGCCATTTCCCCGTGAACATTTCAATCTCATCGCTCTCGGGGGGAAGCTTTACGCGATCGGTGGTCGAATAGAGAATTTCTCGCAGAATCTGCAGACGCTCTTCTCCCTTGATTTGCATGGCGAAGACGCGCGCTGGACGGCTATGCCGCTCATGCCCATCGCTCGCAGCGGCACCCAGGCGGCCGTCTTGAACGACAAGATTTTCGTGTTTGGGGGAGAGAAATTTGGTGGGGTCTTCAATAACACGGAAATGTTCGACCCGGCCACCGAACGATGGAGTGAACTCACGCCGATGCCGGTTGGACGTCATGGCACAGGTGCCGTCACTCTGGGAAAGATGATCTTCATTCCGGCGGGCGGACCTCTGAATGGCGGCGAAGCTCAGACCAATGCGAATCAGGCGTTCGTCTACCCGTAAACAGCGCAAGCCAACGCAGTGGGATACGCGGCCGCCCTCCGCCCGGTGGCCCGCAAAAACTAAGGTATTGAGGACACGAAAAGCATGAAATACAGACTGGTATGGCTGTTCGCCATGATCGCGAGCGGCTGCGGTGCCGCAGTGGTTGCACAAACGCCGCCATCCCGTCCGGCACGCGTGGGAAACCTCGAGCTCGTGGCTTCTCTTATGGGCGATCAACCAGCCGGTATCGCCGTTAGCGATTCGGGACGATTGTTCATCACTTTTCCTCGACATGATGGGCCGGTCCCTTTTTCGGTTGGAGAAATGAAGGACGGGCACCCAGTCGCGTATCCGAATGAAGCGCTCAACCACGCTGATCCGAGCCGACCCGCGGATACTCTGTTTTCGGTGCAGACGCTCCTGATAGATGCGTCAAAGCGTCTTTGGATGCTCGACACGGGGACGCTTCAATTCGGGGAGCCGCCGATAAAGGGTGCGCCGAAATTGGTCGCCGTGGACCTTGACTCGGGACGGCTCATCCGCACAATTCCGCTGCCAACGGATGCCTTAGTACCCAACAGCGCGCTAAAAGATTTTCGATTCGACTTTCACCATGGCCAAGAAGGGGTCGCTTTCATAACCGACAGCGCTCCCGGTTCCGAAGCATTGATCGTTCTCGATCTCGCGTCGGGACATGCACAGAGGCGGCTCACCGGCAGTCCCGCGGTTGGCGCCCGGCCTGGTCGTACGCCGATTGTCGGTTACGAGCCTCTCCTCGAGTGGCCGGCGAAATCGATCCAAGGTGGGGCCCCCAAGCCCTGGCTGGTCGGCCTCAACGCGATCGAGCTAAGCGCCGACAGAAATACGTTGTATTTCTCCGCGTTTACGGGCCGCCGTCTGTATTCGATTGATCTGGGTGACCTGGCTGCGCCTGCCGCAGACGACGCCAAGTTGGTCGCCAAGGTCGCCTCAATTGGTGACATTGGTATGGCTGGCCACTTCACATTGGACACGGACGGCCGCCTCTACTTCATGGACATGGAGCAAAACGCCATATTCAGGCGCACTGCCGACGGCCGCGTTCAGACGGTCGTGGTGGATCCACGGCTCATGTGGCCCGACACGATGGCAATCGGACCCGATCAGTATCTCTATGTAACGACATCTCAGCACGACCGGAGGCCCGAGTTTCATGACGGTGAAGAACTGCGTCGGCACCCTTATGGCCTCTTCAGAGTTTTCGTTGGCGCGGGGCCCGTTAGGGCTACGGAACGTTGAATATGGCGGGGCAACTGGTCTTTATTACTTTCTCTACCCATCGCCACATCGCCAGAGACTAGGTCCCACAAGCCCCGCCTCCACCACCCCTATGCGTCTCTCCGTCTGGTGACCTGTCGGTGAAATTCGGAACACTAAGTCATTGACCGATCAGCGCAGGTTCTTGACACACCTTGCGACTTCAGCGGTACTTGCAGACGCTCGAAGGAGTTTTCCCGGATGCCCGGTCTGCGAGGGCGAGTATCCGGCGCCAGCTACATCGAGCCATCCGCGGCCATGCCAAAACAGGCGGGCGCCAGTGTGCATTTCCCCCAGCGCATTTCGTTAGGCGGGGACGGTAGGCGGTACAGCTCGGAGCGCGCCGAGAGCCGCGCCGATACTGGGCGCAGGTCGATCACTCTCGCCGTCTCCAATGCGTAATGACAATGACGTTACGCTGTGCTATGCTGTTGTCTGCATTGCCCCATTCCGGAGTCACCTGTGAAAGCCGCCACCGCCGCCAAGCCTCGCCGTGAGACGCTGAATCTGCGGATTCCGCCGGCCGAGCGAACGCTGATCGACCGAGCCGCGCAGTCGGCCGGCAAGACGCGTACGGACTTCATACTCGAGGCGGCCCGCCGCGCGGCTGAGGACGCGTTATTGGACCGGACGCTGACGTCCGTCAGTCCGCAGGCCTATGCCGCGTTCCTGGCGCGCTTGGACGCACCAGCGCAGCCCAATGAACGGCTGCGCAAGACGATGCAAGCTCCTCAGCCCTGGACCAAGGGTTGATGCTGGCCGCGCCGGAACCGCTCGCCGCCCACCACGCGCTCGACGGTTTCGACTGCGGCGTCGCTACGCTCGACGATTGGCTCAAACGCCGCGCCGCCGCCAATCAGACGAGCGGCGCTTCGCGTACCTACGTCGTTTGCGATGCCGGCCAGGTCATCGGCTACTACGCGCTCGCCTCGCACGCCGTCGCCGCCGTGGCCGCGACGGGGCGCGTCCGCCGTAACATGCCGGACCCCGTGCCCGTGGTCGTGCTCGGGCGACTCGCGATCGCGCGGTCGCACCAAGGTCAGGGGCTCGGGCGCGCGTTGTTCCAGGATGCCGCCCGGCGCGTCATGCACGCGGCCGATACGATCGGCATTCGTGCGCTGCTCGTGCACGCGCTGTCGGAAGAGGCCAAGGCGTTCTATCTGCGGCTCGGACTCGACCCGTCGCCCCTCGATCCGATGACCTTGATGGTGACGCTTGCCGATTTACGTGCGGCGCTCGAGCCGGAAGCGCCGCGGCCCTCGAGGCGGTGATCAGGTCACGGCGGTGATTGGGCGGTGATTTCTGGATCGACTCCCGGGAACTCGGCTCCGGCCATGGGGGTTGACTGGCGACCCTCGCCCCCATTAATTAGGAGCCACGCGCAGTCCGACCGCCGCGGCCATGTTCGCGAGCGCATCGAGGGAAGACTTGCTGATGCGTCCACATAGCAGATCATTGACCGTGGGCTCCACAACGCCGCAATAGCGGGCGGCCTCGGCTGCCGTCCATTCCTTGCGCTCCACGAGCTCGCGAAGCGCCAGCATGAGGCCCGCTCGGGCGCGGAGGTTAGCAGCCTCGCCGGGAGAGTCTTCGAGCGCGTCCCACACGCTGGCGAAAGTCCTCTTGCTCATTTGCTCATCAGCAATTCGCTACACCTGCCCGCCGAGCCACTGCGGCCGTGCGATTCGACGCCTTCCTGCATGGCCGAAGATGCCGACTGAATCGGTGTCCGTCCACACCCGGCGCGGTAGGGCTAGGAGTGACCACGCATCAGAGTACCGGGCCCGAAGCGGTCGCTGTTGGCGGATGCATCGCTGCCGGGATTCCCAAGGCTCAGCGCCAACGCGTACTTCGATCAGGCCGCCCGGCATCCGCGGGTGGTGATAGGGCGGTGATTGCTGGGTCACTCGGCGACCCAGCGGCTTGCGCAACTTCGGCCTCGAGCTCGCACTACACGTCTCTTGCGAACGTCAGCATTGCCTCCATCTGCCGACCAGAGCCTGGTCATCTCAGAACGGACTTCGGAAATCGCCCTTCGACCCGGAAGCCGTTACCGATATTCGCCGAAAGCAACCATTCCCCCCGACGAAATGAGGACGGCGGCCGGCGGCAACGCGAGCCTCCCGAGTGGATTGAGGCGAAGTCGACGCATTCGGGTATCGGGTGCGTTTCCGCTACGGGGCCAGTTCGAACGCGGAGCCGACGTTTGCAGCTCCGAGATTGAAAGTCGTGCCGTACAGCAAGCCGTTGCTGAACACGACGATCGAGCTCTGTGGGTTGTTCGGCCAGCTGAACAGCACGGTCTCGGTCCAGGCGCTGCCGCGCGACGGCGGGGCCAGCTTGAAGATGGTGCCGCAGCCCGTGTAGCACGCCGCCGAGCCGCCGCCCCACGTGGTGCCGTACAGGTTGCCCTGCGGGTCGAACACGGGTGTTGACGCTGGAGTTGCTCCGTCGTTGCCCCCGGCAAACGTGTGAATCACGCTGTACGTCCAAGCGCCGCCAGCCCCTGCCGGAGGCGTCAATTGGAACGCCGTGCCCGAATCGTTCGCAACTCCGCTGTAAGAGGCGGTGCCGTACAGCGCGCCGTTGGCGCCCACGACCAGGCCTCCGATCGGATAGCCTCCGTCACTGCCGCCAGTAAAGTTGTGAAGTACCTTGTAGGTCCAGGAACGATTCGCTTTCGCCGGGGGCGTAAGCTGAAACACCGTGCCGTAGTTGAAGGTCCCACCGGCAGGGGTCGTTCCATAGAGGGCACCGTTGCTGTCGAACACGATGTCTACGTTGGGGGACCGTCCGTCGGTGACGTTCCCGGGGAAACTGTAGAGCACCGTCTTGGTCCAGCTGCCACTATTCTTTGTCGGCGGCGCCAACTGAAACACGGTGCCGCAGCCGATCCGATTGCAGGGAGGAGAGGCAGGTCCGCCGGCAGGGGTCGTGCCATACAACAAACCGTTCCTGAACACCACGGCTCCGGGATTCTGTCCGTCGTAGACCCCCTGGAAGGTATAGATCAGGTTGTGAGTCCACTTACCACCCGGAACCGCCGGTGGCGTCAACTGGAACACGGTGCCGTAGTTGTTGATCGTTCCCCCGTCATACGTAGTGCCGTACAGCGCGCCCGTGCTGTCGAACACCACGCCGGTGCTGGGTTGGCGTCCGTCGCTTCCCCCGGCGAAGCTGTAGAGCACGGATTCGGTCCAGGCGCCACCCGCCACCGCCGGCGGTACCAGCCGGAACACCGTGCCGCTGGACGAAGTGCCGCCGAGCTCGGTGGTGCCGTACATGGCGCCATTGGCGTCGAACGCGACGGGACCCGAGGGATACTGTCCATCTCCGCCGGCACCGGTGAACGACCAGATCGTCGTCGGTGTCGACGCGCCCGCCGCTTCCTGCAGCGTCAGGAGGTTGACGCCGCAGAAGGCGGCTGCCAACGCCAGGGTCGTGCCAATGTAATTGTTGCCGCGGAGCTTTTTCATAACAGCTGCTCCTGAACCACGAAGTGGTTCCTTGTAAGCGTAAGAATTACTGAAACATACTTCGTTCGCGTCTGTGCCCGTGTGTGAGCCTGCGCGGCTCTCGAACGACATGCTCAGTGTTCGCCGATGTTTCGCCATGTCAATAGGGAGGTCACCCCATTGCGATAGCGCCCGCGAAGCTGAATCCGCGTCCCATTTTGGAGCGGTTAAGCAATGGCGGCTCGATGTTCAGGCGCAGCCCGCCGTTGAGCCGCGTTCTAATGTCGGCCGCCTGTGCAATCAGCCGGGCAGCGTTACCGTCAGCTGCTGGCCGGTCGGACAAATGACCGGGCGGCAGGTCCGACGGCCGGCTAGCGTTCGGTCCGCCGTACAAAGCGGTAATCGAAACGGAAGGGGTCGATGAGCGCGGCGCTTGTATCCGATATTCAGTATGCCGCTTGGACTCGATGAAGACTTTCGGATAACAAAAATAGACCCCGCGTGCTCATCGGATCGAACTGGCTTAGCACAATCTCGAGCTTTCCGATTTCGTCTTATTCGCAATAGCTCGAGCAATCTAACGGATTCGAGTCATCTCAATGAGAGATTCTTCGATGCCTTTTAGGTTTTTAGATTTTACGTTCATGATTCTCTCAAGCCATACGCCGTCTGCCGCAAGTCTTACGACACGAAGCTCGATTCTCGAATCAGTTTTCGAATGTCTCCTTAGGCGTTCACTCAGCCAGGTATCCCACACCCGACCGACCTGATCTTTAGAGGCCAACAGACTCAAGAGCGCGCCCCAAACTTTACGTTCAGCTGCACCTTCGGAGAAGGCGGCCCTAATGTATGCACGAGTAAAGCATCCGTCGAGATTTTCTTCCTCGTTCATCAGTCGGTCAAACTGCCTGTCCAATCGGGCCAGCAGCATCTGCATCAGCTCCATCACCAACGTCTCTTTGCTATCGAAGTGATGAAAGAAAGCCCCCTTGGTAACGTCCGCTAATTCGCTCACTTTGTTGACGGTGACATCAGCTATGCCCCTGGTCGCAGCGAGTTCGAAGGCGGCATTCAAGAGGGATTCTCTAACGAAGAGAGGGTCCTTCTTTTTCATGTAGGCATTTTTTACTTTAGTCGCCTTCATTTTCGAAAGCCTCCTCAGTGTCTGAAAATTGTATTCCTTTGGATGAACCAGAGGCACAAATAAAATGGTTGCTTTAAAAGATACCGTGTGGTATCTTCGCTAAGACAGCTCTTCAAAGCGAACCGCGACGCTGCCGACCAGTGTTGCTTCATTCCACTCGGGAATCAAAAGTCTCGGTGAGATCGTCGTTTTTTAAGACCGTTACAGTTCCTGAAGTGGTAGGCACTTTTAGAAAACAACTAGTGAGGTGAAATCGTGACCGGTTTAGGATTGAGCGAGATGAAGACTGCCGTTGACTCAGAATTAGCAGTGGCTCACCTTGTTTTTAAGGTGGCTGATTTGAAGACCAGCTGCCAATTCTACTCGAATCTCGGCATTCCCCCATTTGCTATTGACGAAGAATGCGCGATTATTGAGCTACGTGGAGGCACTCATCTCATATTGTTATCAGTTGAGCAGCAAGCTGGAGAGGGTGTTGCGGAAAGTTTGACAGGACAATTCCATAAGAGATTTTCTGAGCAATTCGACCTCATGATTAAAGACAAAGACCTGGATGAATTAAGAAAATATCGGTCGGAGCTAATTAATCGGGGAATCGCGGCGGGAGAGATCCCTGATGAAACGTTTTTTGGGCATCATCTTTTTTGTATAAAGGACCCGGATGGGAACGGTATAACGATTTATACTAGCCACGCAATTTGAAGATGTTGTATCGCCAGAAAGCGGACTCGCGCGACGGGCGGATCGAAGTTCCTGCGAAACTGTCACCTGCTCATCGAACGTAGCAGCCGGAGCTTCCGCGCCCGAACCGGAGCAGAACCGCATGGGTGTACTGACCCATTAAATACTCGATTGGTCCGAGTAGCGTAGTGCAGGCAACGAAATCATGACGGCCGCAGAGGCAGGGAAATCCATACTGCACCCATCGGGCATGAAGGTTTACGTGGGTGTTACGTTCGCTCTCGCCTCTGCCATGGGCGCGGCTTCCACGCAACTGCCCGATGAGTGCAAGCTGCCGGCTTACGCCGAAGAGGCCATTCGGAATAACCCGACCGGCAAGCTGTATGGAGAAACCGGTGCCTGGCTCGTCGAGCAGGGCGATCTGAAGTGCGCTTTGGCCGCGTTTGAAGAGGCCGTGCGCCTCGAGCCAGGCTCTCCTCAAGCCCATTACAACCTGGGTGCGGCTAGAGTTCGTGCGGAACAATTACCGGCCGCCGCCGACGAATTTCGCCTCGCGCTGAAGTACAAACCTGGTATGACGAGGGCACACAACGCCCTTGGATCTTTGCTGATGCGGATGGGGAAGGCGGCTGAGGCTGAAGTCGAGTTTCGCCAAGCCCTGAGACTGGATCCAAACTCGGTATCTGCGTTGGATCACCTGGCCCGACGGTTTGTCGCCGAGCGCCGCTATGCGACCGCGGTCCGTTACTGGAAGCGGGCGTTGACGCTTGAACCCGACTCCCCGGAGATGGTGTTATCCATGGGCGCCGCTGCCTATCAGAGCGGCGATCCGAACGAATCCATCCGCATCTTGACTGGGTTGATTAAATCTCAACCGGACATGAAATCGGCTCACTTGAGTCTGGGGGACATCCATTTTCACGAGTCGCAGTTTCACGAGGCAGCCGATGAGTATGCTGCGGTAGTCCGGCTGGACCTCCACGACGATGCCGCCTTGAAGGCGCAGGCGGGGGCTCTGGTTGCTGCCTCGTTGTTCCGGGAAGCTCTAGCTCCCGCGCAGGAATACGTAAGGCGTAAACCGTCGGACCCCGAAGGGCATCTGCTGCTCGGCTCGGTCGAAGGAGCCTTGGGCGATTATGAGCCGGCCGGGACTGAACTCGAGCGGGCCGAAGCGAAACTTCCGAATGACGCGCAGGCACAGTATGAACTCGGTTTGGTCCTGGCGCGCAACAAGAAGCCGAAGGAGGCACTCCCACACTTGGAACGAGCGCTTGCCCTCAAGCCATCCGACTCATCGGTACAGTCCGAGCTTGCGGCAGTGCTGCGAGCGCTGGGCGATGTCGCTCGGTCGCGCGAGATCGCAAATCGATTCGAGAAGAGCAAATTGATCAAATTCAAGCTCAAGCAGTTGGCGGAAAAAGGCAGGGAGGCCAGCGAGCTGCTTGTGGCCGGCGAGCCGGCGCGCGCAGCGGCACTCTACCGCCAGATGCTGGAGATCGAACCTCGCGATGCGCGCACCGAATACAAGCTGGCTCGAGCTCTCGAAGCCGCGCACGATTCCGAAGGCGAGCGGCAGGCTCTGGAGCGCGCGGTCCATCTGGACCCTAAGATGGCGGTTGCACAGGGCGAATTGGGCCGGCTCGACCTCGCCTCCGGCAATATCGCGGTTGCCGAAAGACGGCTCGAGGCGGCCGTCGGCTCGGACCCGCACCTGGTATCGGCGCTCGGCGATCTGAGCATCATTCGTGCCGATAAGGGCGACAACGAAGGGGCCGAAAAGCTGCTTCGACAGGCCATTGAAGACGATCCGAACTACGAACAAGGGTACCTCAATCTTGGGCTGATTCTTGCCAAACAGCAGAAGTTCACTGAGGCCGAAGCCGAAGTCGACCAGGCCATGAAGCTCGCGCCTGAGGACGCGGCTGTGCTTGCGGCAGCTGGTAGGGTCAAAGCCCGCCTCGGAAGGAGCGCCGAAGGGGCGGCATTGCTGCGCCGGGCCGTCGCCCTCGCGCCGCAGTCGGCCGCCGCGCATCTCGGCCTGGGCATGGTCTTGGCCGAGAGCTACGATCTGACGGGAGCTTTGACCGAAAACGACGAAGCGGTTCGTCTGGCGCCGGGGTCCGCGTTGGCCCACCTCAACCGTGGCCGCGTGCTCCTCGATCTGGGCCGCAACGCGGAAGCCCGGCCGGACTTCGAATCCGCCCGCCGCATTGCTCCGCAGATGCCGGAGCCGCACTATTTTCTGGCGGTGATTGAGAAGCAAGCCGACCACTACGAACAGGCTGCCGCTTTACTGCGGACCGTCGTCAAGCTGCAGCCGCGCAACGCCATGGCGTGGCATTTGCTGGGGCAGAGTCTCGAACACGAATCACAGACACAGGCAGCCATTGCGGCCTGGAGGCAGGCGTTAGCGATCGAGCCCCGCTACAGCCAGGCGCTTTGGGCCTTGGCACGTGCGGTCAAGCCAAGTGATCCGGGCGAGGCCGCGCGCCTGATGTCCCGCTATGGCGAGGTGCAAAAGGACCGCCACATCGTCGACGAGGCCGGCACGCTTGGCAATAATGCGCTGGCGGCCGGGGCCGCGCACGACTGGCCTGAAGCGATCGGCCAGTTCCGAAGAGCAATCGAAGTCTGCGGTGACTGCGCCATCAAAGCGGATCTGCACAAGAAGCTCGGCCTGACCGCTTGCCAGATGGGCGACATCGATGGCGGGGAAAAGGAGCTTCGATTGGCTCAGAGGTTGGAACCTGGGGACCGGGACATCGAGCGGGCTCTCGAGCGCATCGCCGTGGCCCGAACGAAACGCGTCGCGTCCCATCCTGACCCCAAGAAGTCTGAATGATTCGCCGCCCCTCGAGAAACCGGCGCTTGCCTGTCTTAGGAGCAATCGCTGCCATCGTCCTGGCGCTCTCGCTCTCGATCGAGCGCCGGGCCTTATCGCAGATGATCTCATCGGGAGTCAGGAATCAGCCTGCTCGCCCGCTGCCTCCCGGCATGAAAGCTCCGGCCGTCGATTTCCGGGATGTCGCGGCCGAAGCGGGGCTCAGTGCTGTGATCGTCTCCGGGGACGACCAGGATCAGAGTTCCGTGCTGGAAAGCACGGGCACCGGCGTCGCGATCTTCGACTACGACAACGACGGTTTGCCGGATATTTTCCTCGTCCAGGGCGACCGTTTCAAGCCAGGGCCGGTGCCACTCACGCCGCATCTTTATCACAATCTCGGCGGGCTGCGCTTCGAGGACGTCACCGAGAAGGCCGGCATCGGGCACACCGGCTGGGGGCAGGGTGTGTGTGCTGGCGACGTGGATAACGACGGATACGTGGACCTGTTCATAACCCAGTGGGGTCACAACGTGTTCCTCCACAACATGGGAAACGGCACCTTCCGCGACGAGACGCGCGAGCGAGGCCTGGACCGTCCCGCCTCGCGTTGGAGCACCGGCTGCGCATTCATCGATTACGACCGGGATGGGTGGCTGGACCTGGTGGTGGCGAACTACGTCGATTTCGATGCCCAGCGGACGCCCCGGCCGCGCGAACGCAGCGGCTGCAACTGGAAAGGCATTCCCGTTCCCTGTGGACCGCGGGGCCTGAAGGGCGAAACAATCACTTTGTACCGCAACGTCGGGCACGGCCACTTCACCGACGTCACGAAACAGGCCGGCATCCGGACGCCACCAGAGCACTACGGCTTCACCGTCTTGACCGGCGACTTTGATAACGATGGATGGCCCGACATTTTTGTGGCCTGCGATTCATCTCCGAGTCTCTACTTCCACAACAAGCGAAACGGAACGTTCGAAGAGATCGGCTTCATGACGGGAGTGGCCGTCAATGAGGACGGCAGAGAGCAGGGGGGAATGGGAGCCACCGCCGCCGATTACGACGGCGACGGTTACCTCGACATCTTCAAGACCAATTTTTCCGATGACACCAACACCCTTTACCGCAACCTGGGCGACGGAACCTTCAGCGATGTCACCAACCGCGCCGGTCTGGCCGGTCAAACCCGGTACGTAAACTGGGGCACGGCCTTTGTGGACGTCGACAACGATGGCTGGAAGGATCTGTTTGTGGCGGCTGGACACGTTTATCCCTTCGTTGGAAAGTACGGCCTGGATGAAGAGTTTCGTCAGCCGCGCCAGTTGTATTGGAACCGAGGAGATGGGCAGTTCTTCGATATGTCTTCGGCCGCGGGGCCCGGCATCAGCGCCAAGCACTCTTCGCGCGGAATCGCCGTGGGAGATCTCGATAACGATGGATCCGAGGAGATTGTCGTCGTCAACCTTTTCGAGCCTCCATCGCTGCTCAAAAACTTCGGCCCGCGTGGCAACGCCCTGTTGATACGGGCGCTGACCGCGTCCGGTCGCGACGCGATCGGCGCGCGAATCACCGTGACATCCGGGCAGCGCAAACAGATCGATGAAGTGCGCAGCGGCGGGTACCACATTTCTCAGGGCGATTTTCGAGTCCACTTTGGTCTGGGCTCGATCAACAAGGTGGACGTGACCGTTCGCTGGCCGCAGGGCGCTATCGAAACTTTCAAGGATGTCGCGGCCAACCAGCTGATCGTTGCGCGCGAGGGTCAGGGAATCGTCGAGCGGCGCCCGCTTGCTCCTCGCGCTCAGCTGTCCCCATCCCGCCCAGGGTCAGAGGCGAAGACGCCGTCGCGTTGATACAGAGACGATTGTGCATTGCCCTCGGCCGTGCGAGCCCAGCCGGCCGCGAGCGCCGAGGCATTGCGCGAGTTGTTTGCCTCAGCCGAGCGCGTCGTTCGCCTGGTCGTTGAATTCGGCCAGGCTTTCGGCGGTGTTCATCTCGCGCGGCAGCGCATCGCGTGCGGAAAACACGCCAAGGATCTTGTTCCCGTCGCTCACGACCGGCAAGTGGCGAAATCCCCGTTCGATCATGATCAATACGGCATCGGCGACCTTCATCTCCGGGCCAACGCACTGCGGACGCGGTGTCATCACCTTCGTGACCAGCGTGGTGGCGGGGTCCAGGGCCTTGGCCAGCACCCTTGTCATCAGATCACGCTCCGTCAGTATGCCCAGCAATGAGCCGCCGGCGTCGATGATCAGGATGCTCCCGCAACCGGCCTGTGTCATCACACAGGCCGCGTTGTGCACGGTGGCGCCAGGGCCGGCGCTGACGATATGGCGACGCGACATCGCCTGAAAGACCGTACGCTCGCTCATTGGGGACCTCCTCGAGGGTGTTGATGGGTCGCCTGCAAGTCTTGTACCGGCCGATTCTCAGCGCAGCGCCGTATTGATCCCCTTCAACGCCGCTGACCCCGGGCACAAAGAGCCCTCGTCGAGCGCGTTCAGCGGCGTGGCACAAGTATTCAATGCCACGTGCAGGTCGGTTGCCAGTGCGTCCAGGTACAGCAGTCCGGTCACGAGCTCACCGCGCGCCGCATGCTGGTGCATGAATGCCAGTGCCGCGTAGCGGTCGGTCGGATCATAATCGGCATGCAATTTGCGCAACCGAAGCATCGTGCCGCCATGATGAGGAACGTCGATCACCTCGCCAGGCGAATAATCGGCGGTGATCTCCTCGCCCGTGGTCATGAAGTCGATCCGACTGACCGCCTCGTTGTGCTGGCGCACATAGTCGTAGCTCTTCGTGCTGCCGCCGTGATTGTTGAAGGTCACGCACGGACTGATCACGTCGATGAACGCGGCGCCACCGTGCGTCATCGCGCCCTTGATCAGGGGGACGAGCTGCTCCTTATCGCCGGAGAAGCTGCGTGCCACATAACTCGCACCGAGCTGCAGCGCGATGCCCACGAGGTCCACCGGGCTGTCGCTGTTGACGGCCCCTTTCTTGTTCTTCGAGCCCTGGTCCGCGGTGGCGGAGAACTGTCCCTTGGTCAGTCCGTACACCCCGTTGTTCTCGACGATGTAGGCCATTCGCACGCCGCGGCGCATCGCGTTGGCGAACGCACCCAGCCCGATCGAGGCCGAGTCGCCATCGCCCGAAACGCCCAGGTACAGTAGATCCCGGTTGGCGAGGTTCGCACCCGTGAGCACCGCCGGCATCCGGCCGTGTACGGTGTTGAAGCCGTGGGAGGCGCCGAGAAAGTAGTCCGGCGTCTTCGAGCTGCAGCCGATGCCCGACAGCTTGGCGACGCGATGCGGCTCGATATCGAGCTCCCAGCAAGCCTGCACGATCGCGGCCGAGATCGAATCGTGGCCGCATCCGGCGCAGAGCGTCGAGATGCGGCCTTCGTAGTCGCGCCGCGTGAAACCCACCCGGTTGGGTTGCAGCGAAGGGTGGTGCAGGCGAGGTTTGGTGATGTAGGTCATGTCGTGGCCTGCGTGAGTGGCTCGATCCGCAGGGGTGTCCTGATGCGGGACAGGGCCTTGCGGATCGCGCCAGCAATGAACCGCGCGGTGATCGGCGTGCCGTCGTAGTGCAGCACCTTCATCAGGCGTGCCGGATCGATCGCAAGTTCGTTGACCAGCAGCGCGTGCATCTGTGCATCGCGGTTCTGCTCGACCACGAACACGCGGTCGTGGGCCTCGATGAACTCGGCCACCGAGTCCGGGAACGGAAACGCGCGCAGGCGCAGCGCGTTCAACCCCAGGCCTTCGGCCTCTAGTACATCGAGCGCCTCGCTCATCGCCGGGCTGGTCGAGCCGAAGTAGATCACCCCCTCCCGGGTGGGCCGGCGCGCCGCACGCAGCACCGGTTGCGGCACCAACGCTGCCGCGGTCTGGAACTTCCGCAGCAACCGCTCCATGTTGTAGACATAGTCCGGCCCGCGCTCCGAATAGCGTGCGTAGGGGTCGCGCGTCGTGCCGCGCGTGAAGAAGGCGCCCTTGCTCGGGTGGGTTCCCGGCAGCGTGCGCCACGGAACGCCGTCGCCGTCGACGTCCTTGTACCGGCCAAAGTCACGGCCCGCCTCGAGTTCCTGGGCGCTCATGACCTTGCCGCGGTCGAAGCATCGGCTGTCGTCCCACTCGAACGGCTTGCACAGCCGCTGATTCATGCCGATGTCCAGATCGCTCATCACGAAGATCGGCGTCTGCAGCCGGTCGGCCAGGTCCAATGCCGCGGCGGCGTGCTCGAAGCATTCGTACGGATCCTCGGGAAACAGCAGCACATGCTTCGTGTCGCCGTGTGAGGCATAGGCGCACGCCAGCAGGTCGGACTGCTGCGTGCGCGTGGGCATGCCGGTACTGGGGCCGCCGCGCTGCACGTCCACGATCGTCACCGGGATTTCGGCAAAGTAGGCCAGTCCGATGAACTCCTGCATCAACGAGATCCCCGGACCCGACGTCGCGGTGAAGGCGCGCGCACCGTTCCAGCCGGCACCCACGACCAGGCCGATCGACGCGAGCTCGTCCTCGGCCTGGACGATCGCGAAGCGGTTCTGGCCGGTCGCGGGATCGACGCGGTACTTCTCGCAGTACTTCTGGAAGGCCTCGGGCAGCGACGACGACGGCGTGATCGGATACCAGGCCGCAACGGAGGCGCCGCCATAGACGAAACCAAGCGCCGCGGCGCTGTTGCCGTCGGTGAAGATCTGGTCGCCCACCCGGTCGGCCCGCCTCACCCGAAGCCCGATCGGTGCATCCAGGTGCTGCTGGGCGTATTCCCGGCCCAGACGCAGCGCCTGAACGTTCGCTCCCAGCAGCCGCTCCTTGCCGCGGTACTGCTCGGAGAACAGCCGATCGAAGACTCCGGGCTCCATATCCAGCAGCACCGACAGGACCCCAACATAGATGATGTTCTTGAACAACTGCCGCTGGCGAGGATCCGCGTACGCGGCGTTGGCGATGTCCGTCAGCGGCACGGCAATAACGTGGATGTCCTCCCGGAAGCTCGATTCCGGTATCGGCCGGGTGCTGTCGTACAGCAGGTAGCCCCCCGGTTCGATCTCGGCCACATCCGCGTCCCAGGTCTGCGGGTTCATCGCCACCATCATGTCCACGCCGCCGCGCCGGCCGTAATAGCCACGCTCGCTGACCCGCGCCTCGTACCACGTCGGCAGGCCCTGGATGTTGCTGGGGAAGATGTTGCGCGGGCTCACCGGCACGCCCATGCGCATCACCGCCTTGGCAAGGAGTTCGTTGGCCGAGGCCGAACCGGAACCATTGACGTTGGCGAATTTGATCACCCAATCATTCACCGCTTCGATGCGCCTCATGGTGCCTCCGAGGCGGCAACGTCCGCGATTTCCGCGCCAAACAGCTCGTGCACATCACGACATCGCGGTCCCGCCTGCGTCATCTCCAACAGGAACTTCTGCATGTCCCAGGCGCCCGTCGGGCAGCGCTCGGCGCACAGCCCGCAATGCAGGCACATGTCCTCGTCCTTGATCATCGCACGGCCGCTCTTCAACTCCGTCGAGACGTACAGATCCTGCGTCAGATTGAGCGCTGGGGCCGTCAAGCGCGTGCGCAGATCCTCTTCATCGCCCAGGCGCGTGAACGTGATGCAATCCATCGGACAGATGTCGACGCAGGCGTCGCACTCGATGCAGGTGTCACGGTTGAACACGGTCTGGACGTCGCAGTTCAAGCACCGCTCGGCTTCCTTCCAGGCGGTGGCGGCGTCAAATCCGAGCTCGACCTCGACCCGGATGCTGGCGAGCGCCTTGTTGGCCGCAACCCACGGTACCTTGGAGCGCGCATCAACCGAGACGTCATTGTTGTAGCTCCACTCGTGGATACCCATCTTCTGCGACAGCATCCGGGTCATCGGCGCCGGCCGCTTGGCGGGGTCCTCGCCGTTGAGCAGACGATCGATCGATACCGCCGCCTCGTGGCCGTGGGCGACTGCGGTGATGATGTTCTTCGGTCCGAGCGCCGCGTCACCGCCAAAGAACACGTTCGCCCGCGTGGCCTCGAACGTCACCGGATCGAGCACCGGCAGGCCGTGGCGATCGAATTCGATGCCGCAGTCGGGCTCGACCCAGGGGAAAGCATTCTCCTGGCCGACGGCCACCAGTACCGTGTCGCACGCCACCACCACGTCGGGCTCGCCGATCGACACGAGGCTGCGACGTCCCTGCGCGTCGTAGACCGCCCGCACGCGCTCGAAGCGCATGCCGGTGAGCCTGCCGTCGCGATGTTCGAAGGACTTCGGGACGTGCAGGTCGTGGATCGGGATGCCTTCGTGCTGCGCGTCCTCCTTCTCCCAGGGCGAGGCCTTCATCTCCGCAAATCCGCTGCGCACATACACGCGGACGTCCTTCGAGCCCAGGCGGCGTGCCGAGCGGCAGCAGTCCATCGCGGTATTGCCCCCGCCGAGCACGATCACGCGCTCGCCCACGCTGGTGATGTGTCCGAACGACACTGAGGCGAGCCAGTCGATGCCCACATGGATGCCCGCTGCCGCCTCCTGGCGACCGGGAATCTCCAGGTCCCGGCCACGCGGTGCGCCACAGCCCACGAAGACCGCGTCGAAATCGCGCGCCAGCAATGCACGCATCGAGTCGATCCGAACGCCCGACTCGAATCGCACGCCCAAGTCGAGGATGTAGCCCGTTTCCTCGTCGATGATCGATTCCGGCAGACGGAAGCGCGGAATCTGGGAGCGGATGAAGCCGCCGGCTTTGGCCTCGCCGTCGAAGACGGTGACCGAATACCCCAGCACCGCGAGGTCGCGCGCCACCGTCAGCGAGGCCGGCCCGGCACCGACGCAGGCAATGCGCTTGCCGTTGTTTGGAGCCGGCCGGGGCATCCGCGCCGTGACGTCTTCCTTGTGGTCGGCGGCCACGCGCTTGAGTCTGCAGATCGCGACCGGCTCGGGAGCACCGCCGCCTGCCGCCTGGCCCCGTACGACGTTTCCGCCGCCCGTAGCCGCCCCGCTGTCCTCGACGCGACCGCGCCGGCAGGCAGGCTCGCACGGTCGGTCGCAGGTTCGGCCGAGCACGCCGGGAAACACGTTGGACTCCCAGTTGATCATGTAGGCGTCCGTGTAGCGGCCCTGGCCGATCAGACGGATGTACTCGGGAACAGGGGTGTGAGCGGGGCACGCCCATTGGCAATCGACGACTTTGTGGAAGTAGCTCGCGCCCGCGGTACTGGACTGTTGCAATCTAAGCTCCTCTGCCCGCGAACACGCGACGTCTCTTCAGAGTCTTCTGAGGATATCGATCGCCTTAATCACCGCGTCGGGCGAGTCGACGCCCACGTATGCGATGAACTGGCTACCGATCACGGATGCCGACAAGCCGCGCAGACTGATTCCGCCGTCGGCGAGCGCCTGCATCAAATCCGAAAGAATGCCGGCCCGATCTTGGCCCCTGATGCGGATCGATTGCAGCGACTGGGTAACGTTGAATCCCAATTGGGAGGCTGCGCGCGTTTCCTGCTCGCTTTGCAGCGGCGTCACAAACACCACGCCCATGCCGGGCAGGTCGCCGGAGC